>Ga0194127_10000111_pt1 | contig 120778 bp, 128 predicted proteins | sample TA2KigC100mmetaG_FD_148624 | JGI IMG/M metagenome (GOLD analysis project Ga0194127, IMG submission 148624) | Freshwater microbial communities from Lake Tanganyika, Tanzania - TA2015036 Kigoma Deep Cast 100m | ecosystem: Environmental > Aquatic > Freshwater > Lake | place: Tanzania: Lake...
CGCCCTAATTACCTTCTTTAATGTTGTTCTTTATATATGTTCCGAGAACTTCTTCTCTTGATAGCAAACCCAGTCTAACCGTTTTCCCATCGATACTTTCCTTCCACTCGGAAGCTGGATAGAGGTTATTCTCAATTTTTCGTAGCAAATCTTCGCTATGCTTAATGAGTTGAGTATTACGTATGTCGAGAGCAAAAAACATGGTCGACAAAAATCCTCCTATGCTCAGCACTATAAAAGCATAATTGTTATATGGGGCACTCTTAGGGTCTAGAATTGAAGAAAACGCATTAAGCAATAGAGCCACAGCTAATAAAAAGAAATTAAACATTTTAGTGCGTTGTTCCGCGTGAAATTTAAAATGCTCCCACGCCAACTTGAACTGACGTTCGGCTAATTGACATTCGCTCATTTGAAGCTCCCCACTTTACCGAGGCAGTGTTTCAATAAACTCCCTAACGATCTCCGGCGATGACGAACAACCAATTCGCGATGCGCCCGCATCAAGCATCGACCGGACATCGGCGAGCGTCCGAATACCCCCTGCGGCCTTCACGCCGACGGCATCGCCCACCGTTTGGCGCATGAGACGAACTATTCTGGCATCCGCTCCTTTAGGACCGAATCCCGTGCTGGTTTTTACGTAATCCGCGCCGGCTTGGACAGAGAGCTTGCATCCCAAAGTGATCTCACGGTCTTCCAGAAACGCGGTCTCCAAAATGACCTTGACGATACCACTGCGGTCGTGGACGGCCTCGACAACGGTGGCGATATCGTACTCTACGATTTTTTTGTTTCCGTCTCTGAGATCGCCAATCGCAATCACCATAAAAATTTCGGACGCACCATTCTCGATCGCATGAACCGCTTCAAGTTTTTTGTCTTCTGTTGTTGTATTCCCATGTGGGAAGCCCACAACAGTGCAAATTCGTACAGCGTTTGCAGTTTTGCCAGATAGTCGTTTCGCTGCGTAGGCGACCCATCGCGGCGCAACACAAACCGCGGCAAAGCCGTATTCCACGGCCTCTTTACAGAGGCGCGAAATATCGTTCTTGCCACTCGTCGGTTTTAAATTCGTGTGATCGAACTTCGTAGAAAAGTCTGTCAACTCGATATGCTTTAGTTTATCGAGACCTTTGTCCGGCGAGGCCAAATAATGCATTACTACCATTTTGGACTGCCCCTGCTTTGTCGGCTTAAAAATAAGTTTATCACACTCTCTATATCGGCACAGCCGATGCTACTTCTTTCTTGAAATATTCTTAGCTATGAGAATATGCAATTGCCTCAAGCCGCCAGCGCGCGGCGCACGGCCATGGGGTCCTTGGCGATGACCGCGAGCAGGATGCGGGCGGCGCGGTCGGGACGGCGGCGGCCCTGTTCCCAGGCCTGCACCGCCGCCACGTCGAGGCCGAAGGCGCGCGCGAACGCCGCCTGGCTCAAACCCAGGCGGCGGCGGATGCGGGCGGCCTCGATCTCCGACGGCACCAGGATTTCGTAGGACAGCAATTCGATTTCGCCACGAACATGGGCCAAGGCTTCCTTCGCCGAGGCGATGAGGGCGCGCCCAAGGACACTACCCTTCCGCCTGGATCGCCTTGACGATTTCGCGGAGATCTTTTTTCTCGGCATCGGACAAGTCCTCCTTTTCGGCCTTGGCATACACATAGAGCAGGATCAGCAAACCGCGCGTCGTCGTGACGAAATAAATGATCCGGGCGCCGCCGCTTTTGCCCTTGCCGCCGCGCCGCGCTCGCGCTTTCCGCGCGCCGCCGGTGCCGGGAATGACCGGCCACGCCTCGGGAGCGGACGCGATTTCCACCTCGGCGAGCGCCCGTTCCTCGGCCGTCAGCAGTTTGCGCGCTTGGCGCTCATAGCGCCGGGTGGCGACGACCTTCACGGACGCCAGACTAAGGCATTGTCGTATAGCCGGTCAACGGTCATCTCCGGTCGTACTGTCCTTCCATGACGCGGATTCCAACAATTTCAATCCGTTGGAATCGAAAAACCTTCTGTAATCCCGCCGAGGCACTGGTAGGTCAGATTTGTATGATGCTGGTTGACACTTGTAACCACGCTTATGTTGTCGGATCAACGAACGTGGGATAAACGCGGTACATACGGGTGCGCTCGATTGTTCTGTCGGAAAGAATGGTATCGCCAGAACCATCTCTGGATGAATCTGTGAAAGACGTCCGACATAGCCGTAATAGTTCCACTCACGCTTTGTCTTGGTTGGGAATTTGCCCTTGACCTGAACCGGCCTGAGAATATAGCCACCTCGGCCATCGGATTTAGAGACAATGAAATCGAAGCCTTTATCGCGGTGGGGAAAGTAAACATTCCATTGCGCGTCGGCGAACAACCCGGCGACATATAATTCGGCGAAATAGTCCCGGATTGTCATCGGCCACCTTTTCACGCCACCCGGTCGCGCGGGGCTTGGCCCTTGAAGAACGCATCCAGGTTGTCGAGGGCGCGGAAGCCCATGGCATTGCGGGTATCGAGCGTGGCGCTGCCGAGATGCGGCAGCAGGTAGGCGTTGTCGAGGCCGAGATAGCCGGGATGGATCTTGGGCTCGCCGTCGAACACGTCGAGCCCGGCGGCCGCCACATGGCCCGACTTCAGCGCCGCGATCAGGGCGTCGTCGTCGATCACCGGCCCGCGCGCGGTGTTCACGATGACCGCGCCCTTGGGCAGTTTGGCGATCCGGGCCGCGTTCAGGAACTTGCGCGTTTCCGGCGTCAACGGGCAATGGATGGTGAGGTAGTCGCAGAAGGGCAGCATCTCCTCGACGTTGGCGTGATACTTCGCGCCTTCGGTCTTGTCGGCCGGCAGGGGCGCCTGGTCGTGGTAGTGCAGCTCGAAGCCGAACGGCTTGGCGCGGCGCGCGACCGCCTGGCCGATGCGGCCCATGCCGTAGATGCCGAGGCGCTTTCCCTGCGCGCCGACGCCGATCAGCTGGGTCGGCCGCCAGCCGATCCAGCGGCCTTCGCGCAGGATCTTCTGGCCTTCGTAGGCGCGGCGCGCGCCCGCCAGCAGCAGCAGCATGGCAAGATCGGCGGTGGCGTCGGTCAGCACCTCGGGCGTGTTGGTGACGACGATGCCGCGCGCCTTGGCCGCCTGCAGATCGACGTGGTCGAACCCGACCGAGAAGGTGGCGATGACGCGGACGCTCTTGTCCAGCTTTTCGATCACGTCGGCGCGGACCGCCGTGGTCGGGCTGGTGACGATCCCGTCCATGCCCTTGGCGCCGGCAACGATTTCGGAGGGCGAATAGGTCTTGTCGTCGGCGTTGAGCCGGGCGTCGTAATCGCGCGAAAGCCGCGCCTCGACGGCCTCGGGCAGCTTGTTGAGGACGAACAAAATCGGTTTGGCCACGGCGGATCTCCCCTTCAGGCGTTGCGGTTCGGTTCAGACGCTTCGACCGCCGTCCACGTCGAGGCAGACCCCGGTCAGAAACTCGGCTTCGGCCGAGCACAAGAACAGGGCGGCGTTGGCGACGTCAAGGGGGCGGCTCATGCGCCCCAAGGGGATCGAGGCGACGAATTTTTTCCGCAATTCCGGGCTGTCGCCGCCCATGAACGCCGCCGTCAGTCCGGTTTCGCCGATCACCGGATTGATGGCGTTGACCCGGATGCGCTCGGGCGCGAGCTCGACCGCCATGGAGCGGGTCAGCGTGATCGCCGCCCCCTTGGTGCCGTTGTACCAGGTGAGCCCCGGCCGGGGCCGGCCCCCGGCGGTGGAAGCCATATTGAGGATCGCGCCGCCGCCCTGCTGGCGCATGATCGGCACGCAGGCGAGCGCCGTGAGGTAGATGCTTTTGACGTTGACCGCGTAGATGCGATCGAAGGTCGCCTCGTCCACCTCCAGCAGGGACTGGTTGCGATGGGTCGCGCCGGCGTTGTTGACCAGGATGTCGAGGCCGCCGAAGGCCTCCAGCGCCGCCTGAACCATCGCCCGGACGTGGTCGGCGCGGGAAACGTCGGCGGCGTGGAAGCGAGCGCGCGGGATCGAGGCGGTCACGTCCCGGCCCTTGTCCTCGGCGATGTCGGCGATCAGCACGCTGGCGCCTTCTTCGGCGAAGCGCCGGGCGATCCCTTCGCCGAAACCGGAGGCCGCCCCGGTCACCAGGGCCACTTTGTCCTTCAGGCGCATGGAGATTTCCTTTCGATGCGGGGCCGAATCGATCCAGGATTCCGGCCGGGAATGGGCTTGGTTCAATAGTCCCGGCGACGCAATATTTCTACCGCCTGGTTGAGCTGAGCCATTCGCCGGTGGTCGCCGGTGCCGCTGTCGGGATGGTGGATGGCGGCAAGCGTACGGAACCTGGAACGAATTTGGGAATAATCCGGATCGGCTTCGGGCGGGAAGCCGAGCACATGGAGCGCCTCGGCGGCGGTACGCACGCCCCCCGGCAGCACCGCGGGCGAGAGGTCGGCGATCACCCGAACCAAGCGTTCCACCTCGCGCTTCAGTTCCGCGGCGCCGATTTCGCCCGCCGGGCGAAGCTCGATCCGGTTATCGCCCGCGTCGAGGGCGAGCGCAACGGCCAAGGCCCGGCGGGCGGTTTTTGCGTCCGAACCCTTGGGCAGCCGGACCTGAAGCCGGGGCTTCCGCCGCCAAGGCCGGCCCTTGGACGGACCCGAGCGGAGAATGACCGTTTCGCGGTCCCCCGGCGGCGGCTCGCCCGGATCTGGGACCCCGGCGATCGTTTCGGGGGAGAGCAGGAGCATGACCGAGCGGGCGAGGTCGGCGGCGTTGACGTTGCGCTTGCGAGCCAGCGCCAGGACCCGGTCGCGAAAAAGACTCGAACAATGAACGGTATGGGAATGTTTGGTATCGCCGCGCCTCATGCCGTCCACTCCAGCGCGCGGCGCATCAGGCGCGATTCGGGGATCGCAGGGCCGTTCGGAGCGATCGGAGATGTTCCCATGGCCGCAACCGTCTCTCGTCGGCAATGAGTTTCGGGGAATTGCCCCATATCACAACTACCAACGTTGTTAAAAACGGCAAAAAATTGAGAGAGTCTTACCGTGCCCGCGTCGCGCGCCGGCGCGCGGGCCAAGCTTCGGAAATAGCGGGGAAATTCGGCGTCCCGGGCGCCTACGATTTGTCGCCGGAGGCGTTGCCGGAGTTGTTGCCGGGCTGGGGCATGGCGATGGCGTGGTAGCCCGAATCGACGTGATGGACCTCCCCGGTGACGCTCGCCGACAAATCCGAAAGCAGATAAAGGGCCGCGCCGCCCAAGTCCTCGAGCGCCACCGGACGGCGTAACGGCGAGTTCGCCTGGGCGAAACGAAATATTTCGCGGGCCCCGGCGATGGCGCTGCCGGCAAGTGTCCTCACCGGTCCCGCCGAAATGGCGTTGACCCGCACCCCCTGGGGCCCGAGATCGGAAGCCAAGTAACGCACGCTCGCTTCCAGCGCCGCCTTGGCGACCCCCATGACGTTGTAGTTGGGGACCACCCGCTCGGCGCCGAGGAACGAGAGCGTCACCAGGCTGCCCCCCTTCGGCATCAGGGCGGCGGCGCGGCGCGCGACCGCCGTGAACGAGTAGCAGGAGATATCGAGGGTGGTGAGGAAATTCTCCCGCGTGGTGTCGAGGTAGCGGCCCTTCAATTCTTCCTTGTTCGAATAGGCGATGGCGTGGACCACGAAATCGAGGCTGCCCCACTCGCGCCCGATCGTTGCGAAGGCGGAATCGAGGCTGGCGTCGCTTTCCGCCTGGCAGGGCCCGATCACGCTCGCGTCCACGGCTTCGGCCAGCGGCCGGACCCGCTTTTCGAGCGTTTCGTTCTGATAGGTGAAGGCGAGGCGGGCGCCGTGGCGGCGAAGCGTGCAGGCGATCCCCCAGGCGATCGAATGATCGTTGGCGACGCCCATGATCAGGCCGCGCTTGCCGGCCATCAGCGCCGCGGCGGCGCCGATTTCGGTGGGAAGGATTCGTTCGATTCCGGACATGGCCGTTTCCTCGTTTGCTTTCTTTACCCCGTTCCCGGGCGGCGATCCTTGTTCCCGACCCGGCACGTCGCCCTCATCCGTCGTAGCGGGTGAAGGCGAGGGTGGCGTTGGTGCCGCCGAAGCCGAAGCTGTTGGAGATCACGCAGTTGAGCGGGACATTTTCCTGAAGCGCGCGCACGATCGGCATGCCCTCGGCCTCGGGCTCCAGGTCCTCGATGTTGGCGGAGGCGCACAAGAAGCCGTGACGCATCATCAGGAGGCTGTAGATCGCCTCGTGCACCCCGGCCGCGCCGAGGGCGTGCCCGGTCAGCGACTTGGTCGAATTGAAGGCGGGGATATAGTTGCGGTCGCGGAACACCTCGCGGATCGCCTGCAGTTCCTTGACGTCGCCGATCGGGGTCGAGGTGCCGTGGGTGTTGATGTAGTCGACCGGCTGCTTCAGGTCCTTCATCGCCATCTTCATGCAGCGGACCGCCCCTTCGCCCGAGGGCTGGACCATGTCGAAGCCGTCGGAGGTCGCGCCGTAGCCCGCCACCTCGGCGTAAATCTTGGCGCCGCGCGCCTTGGCGTGCTCCAACTCCTCCAGCACCAGCACGCCGCCGCCGCCGGAAATCACGAACCCGTCGCGCTTGGCGTCGAACGCGCGCGACGCCCTTTCCGGCGTGTCGTTGTAGCCGGACGACAGCGCCGGCATGGCGTCGAACAGCACCGAAAGGGTCCAGTGCAGTTCCTCGCCGCCGCCGGCGAACACGATGTCTTGCTTGCCGAGCTGGATCAGCTCGGCGCCGTTGCCGATGCAGTGCGCGCTGGTCGAGCAGGCCGAGCTGATGGAATAGTTGACGCCCTTGATTCCGAATGCGGTCGCGAGCGTCGCCGAATTGGTGCTCGACATGGCGCGCGGCACCATGAACGGGCCGATCTTGCGCGGGCCCTTGGCGCGGGCGATGTCGGCGGCCTCGACCTGGTTCGACGTCGACGGCCCGCCCGAACCCATGATCAGGCCGGAACGCTCGTTGGACACGTCCTTCGGCTCCAGGCCGGAATCGGCGATGGCGTCCTGCATGGCGACGAAGTTGTACGCCGCGCCGTCGCCCATGAAGCGGCGCCAGCGCCGGTCGACCTTCGCCGCGAGATCGATCTTGAGCGAGCCGTGGACGTGGCTTCGAAAGCCCATCTCCTTGTATTCGGGCGCGAAGACGATGCCGGAACGACCCGCGCGCAGGGAGGCGGCAACCTCGTCCTGGTTGTTGCCGATGCTCGAAACGACGCCCAAACCGGTAACGACGACCCGCCGCATGATCCCTCCGCCAGCGCGAACTTAGGCCGGATCAGCCTTCGCCCGTGAACAAGCCGACGCGCAATCCCTTGGCGTCGTAGATCGTTTCGCCGTCGGCGGCGACGGTGCCGTCGGCGATGCCGAGCACGAGCCGGCCGCGCCGGATTTGCCTCGGATAGACATGATACGACACCCGGCGGACCTTGGGCAGTACCTGGCCGGTAAACTTGACCTCGTCCACCCCGAGCGCCCGGCCGCGACCGGGCGAGCCGCTCCAGCCCAGGAAAAATCCGGTCAGCTGCCAGAGCGCATCCAGCCCGAGGCAGCCGGGCATGACCGGATCGCCTTCGAAATGACAGCCGAAGAACCAGAGATCGGGCCGGATGTCGAGTTCGGCCAGGACCTCGCCCTTGCCGTGCGGACCGCCTTCTTCGCTGATCCGCACGATCCGGTCGAACATCAGCATCGGCGGCAGCGGCAGTTGCGCGTTGCCCGGACCAAACAGCCGGCCGTGGCCGCACTCGATCAGGTCGTCGCGCGTATAGCTGTTTTTGCGGTTCACGCGCTCGATCCCTTTTCCCCCCGCTAGCGCGGCCCGATCTCAGTTGGACGGTGCGCCGCGTGCCGACTTGCTCGGCACCTTGTCGGAGATGTCCTCGCCGGTCTGCTGTTCGACGACGCGCATTGAGAGCTTGACCTTGCCGCGATCGTCGATGCCGATCAGCTTGACCTTGACCATGTCGCCGACGTTGACCACGTCGGTGGTCTTGCCGACCCGGCCGGCGGCCAGTTCGCTGATGTGGACCAAGCCGTCGCGCGCGCCGAGGAAGTTGACGAACGCTCCGAAGTCCATGGTCTTGACCACCTTTCCGGTGTAGATCGCGCCGACTTCGGGTTCGGCGACGATGTTGCGGATCCAGTCGACCGCCGCCTGGCTCGCCTTTTCGTCGACCGCCGCGACCTTGACCGTGCCGTCGTCCTCGACGTCGATCTTGGCGCCGGTGACTTCGCAGATCTCGCGGATCACCTTGCCGCCCGGGCCGATGATATCGCGGATCTTGTCCTTGTTGATGTGGATGACGGTGATGCGCGGCGCGTTCTTGGAAACGCCCTCGCGCGGAGCCGAAATGGCGTTGCCCATCTCCTTGAGGATGTGGAGACGCCCGTCGCGCGCCTGGGCCAGCGCGATCTTCATGATCTCCTCGGTGATCGAGGTGATCTTGATGTCCATCTGCAACGAGGTGATGCCCGTTTCGGTGCCGGCGACCTTGAAGTCCATGTCGCCCAAGTGGTCCTCGTCGCCGAGAATGTCGGACAGCACGGCGAAGTCGCCCCCTTCCTTGATCAGGCCCATGGCGATGCCGGCGACCGGCCGCGGCATCGGCACGCCCGCGTCCATCAGCGCGAGCGAGGAGCCGCACACGGTCGCCATCGAGGACGAGCCGTTCGATTCGGTCACCTCGGACACGACGCGGATGGTGTAGGGAAAGGCCTCGGGCTTCGGCAGCACCGGATGGATCGCGCGCCACGCGAGCTTGCCGTGCCCGACCTCGCGCCGGCCGGGCGAGCCGAGCCGGCCGGTTTCGCCGACCGAGAACGGCGGGAAGTTGTAGTGCAGCATGAAACGCTCGCGGTATTCGCCCTCGAGCGCGTCGATGATCTGTTCGTCCTGGCCGGTGCCCAGGGTGGCGACCGCCAACGCCTGGGTTTCGCCGCGGGTGAAAAGGGCGCTGCCGTGGGCGCGCGGCAACAGGCCGATTTCGGCCGCGATCGGCCGCACGGTCTTGGTGTCGCGGCCGTCGATGCGCTTGCCGGTCTTGAGAATGTCGGTGCGGACGATGTCGGATTCGAGATTCTTGAACGCCTCGGGCCCGACCGTCGGCACCAGCGTCGCATCCAAGGACGCTTCGGCGGCGAGCTTGGCCATCACGTCCGATCTCACCGCGTCGATCTTGCCGTAGCGGGTTTGCTTGACGACCTCGCGATAAGCCTCGCGCAAGGGGCTTTCGGCGAGCGCGCGGACGCGCGCGACGATCGCGTCCACGCCCTTGGGCGGCTCCGCGAGCGCGATCGGTTCCTTGGCGCAGGCTTCGGCCAACTCGACGATCGCCTGGATCACCGGCTGGAACGAGCGATGCCCGAACATGACCGCGCCGAGCATGATGTCTTCGGAAAGTTCGCTCGCCTCCGATTCGACCATCAGCACGCCCTCGGTGGTGCCGGCGACGACCAGATCGAGCTGGCTGGTCGACATTTCGTCGATCTGCGGGTTGAGCACGTATTGGCCGTTGATGTAGCCGACCCGGACCGCGCCGATCGGACCCAGGAACGGCAGACCGGAAATGGTCAGCGCCGCCGAGGCGCCGATCATAGCGACGATGTCGGGGTCGTTCTCCAGATCGTGCGACAGCACGGTGGCGATGACCTGGGTTTCGTTGCGGTAGCCGTCGACGAACAGCGGCCGGATCGGGCGGTCGATCAGGCGCGACACCAGAACTTCGTTTTCGCTCGGGCGGCCTTCGCGCTTGAAGAAGCCGCCCGGGATCTTGCCGGCGGCGAACGCCTTTTCCTGATAGTTGACCGTAAGCGGGAAGAAATCGATTCCGGGGCGCTGGGTCTTCTCGGCGACCGCGGTGCAGAGCACCTTGGTTTCGCCGTAGGTCACGAGCACCGCGCCGTCGGCTTGGCGCGCGATCTTGCCGGTTTCGAGGACGAGCTTACGGCCGCCCCACTCGATCTCCTTGCGGAATTCCTTGAACATCTTTGTCTCTCTTTCTTTCTCTCTTCGGCTGGGGAAAGGGTTGTCGGCCCAAACGACCACACCCCCACCGATAGGCAGGAGGCGGTATCAAGCTCGGGACCGGAATCGGATTCATCTCGGGCAATCGGGCACGCGCGCGTTCACTTGCGCAGGCCAAGTCCTTCAATCAGGCGGTCATAGCGCGCGGGTTCGACGCGCTTCAGGTAGTCCAACTGCCGGCGACGCTGGCTGACCATGAGCGTCAGGCCGCGCCGGGAGTGGGTGTCGTGCGGGTGGGTCTTGAGGTGCTCGGTGAGGTTGGTGATGCGCTCGCTCAAGAGCGCGACCTGAACCTCGGGCGAGCCGGTGTCGCCCCTCTTGGGCGCGAATTTCTTGACGAGCTCCTGCTTGCGCTCGGCGCTAATCGACATCGGGGTTCTCCTAAATGTTGTCCTTCACGGGTTCAGTCGTTGATCACGCGCAAGGGGCGAATCTCGCCGCCCCGCACCTCCGCCAGCGCCACCAGCCGCCCGCCCGCCATGGCGCGCACCGGCGCGCCGGGAACGAATTCCGCCTTCGGGGATCGGCTGGCCACGGGCAACGCCGCGATGGGCTGGCCCTGGCGAAGCCGCCGCGCCTCGATCTCCGTCAGGGCCAGAGCCGGGATGTCGTCCAGCACGGTCGCAGGCGGATGCAAGGCCTCGGCGAGGCGCGCACTATGCACAAGATCGGCCAGGCAATCCAGGGAAATCGCGTCCTTTTCCGTGAACGGCCCGACCGCCAAACGGCGCAGATTTTCGACGTATCCGAGCGTTCCCAAGGCGCGAGCCAGGTCGCGGGCCAAAGCCCGCATGTAGACCCCCTTACCGGAGCGGACCTCGAACGTCGCCCGGTCCAATCCGGATTGGGCGGGATCGGGCCGGGAGGGATCGGGTTCCTCCACAAGCCGGAAGGCCTCGACCGTCACCCGCCGGGGCGCGAGCGCGGGCGCGCCGCCGTCGCGCGCGATCGCGTAGGCCCGCCGCCCCTCGACCTTGAGGGCGGAATAGGACGGCGGCACTTGCTCGATCTCGCCGACGAATTTGGGTAGCGCCGCCTCGATCGCCGCCCGGTCCGGGCGATGCGGGCTGGTCGCCGTCGCCTCGCCTTCGGCGTCGTCGGTCGAACGCGCCTCGCCGAAGCGGACGGTAAAGCGGTAGAGCTTGGCGCCGTTCATGGCGTAGGCGACGGTCTTGGTCGCCTCGCCGAGCGCGATCGGCAGAACGCCGGTCGCGAGCGGATCGAGCGTGCCGCCGTGGCCGACGCGGGCGGCGCCGGTCAGGCGCCGCACCACCGCGACCGCATGCGCCGACGACATGCCGGCTGGCTTGTCGATCACGAGCCAGCCGGTGATCGGCTTGCCCTTGCGCCTACGCCCCATCGTTCTTTTTCTTCCGCCCGCGCGAAGCGCGCGGGCGAATCCCCGCGCGCGCCATAGGACGCGTTCCTGTCGGGGCGCTTGGGAGTTCGCGGCCGACATCGCGCGCGACCCGCGGATCGGCGAACAGCCGGCCGATGCGTTCGGCCTCGTCGAACGAATCGTCGGGCCGAAAGATGATTTCGGGCGCGAATTTGGTGCGGACCGCTTCCGCCACCCGGTGGCGCAGGAACGGCGCCGCCCGGTTGAGCGCGGCGACCACCGCGCGCATGTCCGGCGCGCCCTTCTCCCGCAGCCCGAACGGCACCACGTAGGCGGTCGCGTGGCGCAGATCGGGACTGACGCGTACCTCGGTCACCGTCGCCGAATAGCCGCCGAGGCCGGGATCGTGCACCTCGCCCCGTTCGAGCGCATGGGCGAGCGCGTGCCGGATCGCCTCGCCGACGCGAAGCTGGCGCGGCGACGGCGGACGTTGTTCCCGCTCACGCATGGATGAAGCCTCCGCACGTATTCCCGGAGCGCGCGCTTACAGCGAGCGCGCGATCTTTTCGACCTCGAAGCACTCGACCCGGTCGCCCTTGCGGATGTCTTGGGTGTTGGCGAAGGCCATGCCGCATTCGAAGCCTTCCTTGACCTCGCGCGCGTCTTCCTTGAAGCGCTTGAGCTGCGACAGCTCGCCTTCGTGGATCACCACGTTGTCGCGCAAGAGGCGTACCCGCGCGCCGCGCCGGACCAGGCCTTCGGTCACCATGCAGCCGGCGACCTTGCCGACCTTGGAAATGGTGAACACCTCGCGGATTTCGGCATAGCCGAGGATGTTTTCCTTGAGTTCGGGCGCCATCAGGCCCGACAGCGCCTTTTTCAGGTCGTCGGTCAGGTCGTAAATGATCGAGTAGTAGCGGATATCGATGCCGTCGCGCCGCGCCAGTTCGCGCGCCTGCGGATTGGCGCGGACGTTGAAACCGACGATCAGCGCCTTGGACGCCCGCGCCAGCGTCACGTCCGATTCGTTGATGGCGCCGACGCCCGAATGCAGCACCACGATCTTCACTTCGTCGGTCGCCAGCTTTTCGATCGAGCCGACGATGGCTTCGACCGAGCCGTGCGCGTCGGCCTTGATCACCACCGGCAGTTCCTTGGCCTCGCCGGCCTGGATGCGGTCGAACATCTGCTGCAACGTGCCGCGCGCGGTCGCCTGGGCGCGGGCGTCGCGGCCCTTGCCCTGGCGGAATTCCGACACCTGGCGGGCGCGGTTTTCGTCCTCGACCACGACGAATTCGTCGCCCGCCGCCGGCGTGCCGTTGAGGCCGACGATTTCGACCGGCATCGAGGGGCCGGCTGTTTCGAGTTCCCGGCCGTTGGCGTCGGTCAGCGCGCGCACCCGGCCCCACTCCGAGCCGGCGACGAATACGTCGCCGAGCTTGAGCGTGCCCTTCTGCACCAGCACGGTCGCGACCGAGCCGCGCCCGCGTTCCATTTTGGCCTCGATCACGGCTCCCTGCGCGGCGCGACCGGGGTTGGCCTTGAGGTCGAGGATTTCGGACTGCAGCAGGATCGCTTCCTCGAGCTTGTCGAGATTTTGGCCGGTCTTGGCCGACACTTCGACCGCGAGCACGTCGCCGCCGAGTTCTTCCGTCACCAGTTCGTGCTGGAGCAACTCGTTGCGGACGCGCTGCGGATTGGCGTCGTGCTTGTCGATCTTGTTGATGGCGATCACGATCGGCACCTGGGCGGCGCGGGCGTGGCGAATCGCCTCGACCGTTTGCGGCATGACGCCGTCGTCGGCGGCGACCGTCAGCACCACCAAGTCGGTGACCTTGGCGCCGCGCGCGCGCATTTCGGTGAAGGCGGCGTGGCCGGGGGTGTCGATGAAGGTGATCTTGCGCCCGTCCTTGGCGGTAACCTGATAGGCGCCGATATGCTGGGTGATGCCGCCGGCTTCGTGGGCGGCGACGTCGGTCTTGCGGATGGCGTCGAGAAGCGAGGTCTTGCCGTGATCGACGTGGCCCATGACCGTGACCACCGGCGGGCGCGGCTTCAGATTGACGTCCTCGTCCGCCTGGCCGCCGAGGCCGATTTCGACGTCGGCGGCGCTGACACGCACGGGGCGGTGGCCGAATTCGGTCACGATCAATTCGGCGGTGTCGCCGTCGATCGACTGGGTGATGGTCGCCATCACGCCCATGTTCATCAATTTCATGATCACGGCGGCGCCGCGCTCGGCCATGCGGTTGGCGAGTTCCTGCACGGTGATGGTTTCGGGAATGACGACGTCGCGGACGATCCTTTGCGCCTCGGCCGGCGAAGCCTCGCGCAGTTTTTGCTTTTCGCGCGCGCGGCGGTAGGCGGCGAGGCTGCGCACGCGCTCTTCCCCGTCGCCGAGCGCCTGGGCGATGGTGATCTTGCCGGAGCGGCGCCGCGGCTCGCCGCGGCCGCGGGTCGGCGCGGGCCGGCGCGGAGCCGCCGCGCCGGGACGACGCGGGCGGGCCTCTTCTTCCTCGCCTTCCTCGGCGGCGACCGCCTGAAGCTTGGCGGCGGCGTGGGCGGCGGCGAGCTTGGCCTGTTCCTCGCGGCGGCGGGCCTCGGCTTCCTCGGCCTTGCGCCGTTCGGCTTCCTCGCCGCGGCGGCGGGCTTCTTCCTCGGGGGTGAGCGGTTCGGTGATCGCCTTCTGTTCGGCTTCGGCCGCTTCCTGGGCGCGGCGCGCCACGGCCGGGGCTTCCGCGTGGTCACGGGCGGCGGCATCGACCAGGGCCCGCGCGCGCGCCGCCTTTTCCTCGCTGGTGAGGGGCCCATGCGATGCCGCGCGGGCGTCGGCGTCGGCCGACGGATGTTGCGCCTCCGCCTTGACCTCCTGCATGTGGCCGCCGGAATCGGAGGCGTAGGTGCGTTTCTTGCGCACCTCGACCTGCACCATCTTCGAACGGCCGTGCGAAAAGCTTTGCCGCACCTGGCCCGATTCGACGGTCTTCTTCAGTTCGAGCTTCTTCGGACGCGCCGCGCCGCCGCCGCCGAGACCCAGGGGCTTCTTTTCGGTATCGCTGGTTTCACTCATCGTCGGTCCGTCGGTTGGCAACAACTGTCATCAAAGCGGGCCGGGGCGCCATCATACTCTCCGGTCGAATGCGCGCCCAGGCCGTTTCACTCCGTCTTGGCGGTCCCGGCGGCATCGGCATCCTGTTCGGGAAACCAATGGGCGCGCGCCGCCATGATCATGGCGTTGGCCTTGTCCGGGGTCAGCGCGCCGGCCGGGGCTATTTCCATCAACTCGTCGCCGGCGAGATCGCCGAGGTCGTCGAGCGTCTTGACGCCTTTTTCGCCAAGAGCCGCGAGCAGCGTGGGCGTCATGCCCTCGAGCGCGGCGACTTCGTCGGCGACCCCCAGTTCCTTGCGCTTCTTTTCGAGTTCCTCGTCGCGCTTGGCGATGAAGTCGCGCGCGCGCTGGCGCAGCTCGGTCGCGACATCCATCTCGAAGCCCTCGATCGAAGCCAAGTCCTCGACCGGCACGAAGGCGACGTCCTCGAGCGTCTGGAAGCCTTCCGCCACCAGCAGATGGGCGATGACTTCGTCGACGTCGAGCGCGTCGATGAACAGCTTGGAGCGGGTGCGGACTTCCTCCTGGCGGCGTTCCGATTCCTCGGCCTCGGTCAGGATGTCGATGTCCCAGCCGGAAATCTGCGATGCGAGTCGCACGTTCTGGCCGCGACGGCCGATGGCGAGACTGAGTTGCTCGTCGGGAACCACCACTTCGATCCGGCGGCGCTCTTCGTCGAGCACGACCTTGGCGACTTCGGCCGGCGCCAGCGCGTTGACGATGAATGTCGCGGGATCGGCCGACCACTGGATGATGTCGATCTTCTCGCCCTGCAACTCGCCGACCACCGCCTGCACGCGCGAGCCGCGCATGCCGATGCAGGGCCCGACCGGGTCGATGCCGGAATCGTGCGACAGCACCGCGATCTTGGCGCGCGAACCGGGATCGCGCGCGACCGCCTTGATCTCGATGACACCGTCGTAGATTTCCGGCACTTCCTGGGCAAACAGCTTGGCCATGAACTGCGGATGGGTGCGCGACAGGAAGATCTGCGGCCCGCGCGGTTCTTCGCGCACGTCCATGATGTAGGCGCGCACGCGATCGCCGGTGTTGAAGTGCTCGCGCGGGATCGTCTCGTCGCGCCGGAGCAGGGCCTCGGCCCGGCTCAAATCGACGATCACGTTGCCATATTCGACGCGCTTGACGATGCCGTTGACGATTTCGCCGATGCGGTCCTTGTATTCCTCGTACTGGCGCTTGCGTTCGGCCTCGCGCACCTTCTGCACGATCACCTGCTTGGCGGTCTGCGCCGCGATCCGCCCAAAATCGATCGGCGGCAGGGGGTCGACCAGAAACTCGCCGACCTTGAGGTCCAATTTCCGCTTTTTCGCCTGTGCCGGCGTCATCTGGGTGAATTCGTTTTCGACCGTTTCGACCACTTCGGTGTAACGGGCGAGCGAGATGGCGCCGTTGGTGCGGTCGATGGCGGCGCGGATGTCGTGTTCGTGCCCGTATTTGGAGCGCCCGGCCTTCTGGATCGCCTGCTCCATCGCGACGAACACTTCCTCGCGCTCGATGCCTTTGTCGCGGGCGACCGCGTCGGCGACCTGCAACAGTTCGGGCCGAGCGTGCACCGTGCGTTCTTCGACCCGATCCTTTTTTCTCGCAGCCATGGTTTTAACCCCGTCTCCTGCTGAGTCCCGCGCCGGGCGTTTCGCGGCGCAGGGAGTCCTTCAAAAACGCGTCGTCGACAACCAATTTTGCCCGCGCGATGTCGGCCAGCGCGATCGTGACCGGGCCTTCCGCCGTCTCCAATCGGACCCCGCCGTCGCCGACGCCGTCGAGCCGGCCCTGAAAACGCCGCCGACCGTCTTTCGGGAAACGAACCTCGATCCGCGCCGTCCGTCCCTTGAAGCGGTCGAAATCCGCGGCCTTGACCAGCGGCCGGTCGAGGCCGGGCGAGCTGACTTCCAACGTGTAGGACCCGGCGATCGGGTCTTCGACGTCGAGCAGGGCGGAAAGCGCGCGGCTGATTTCGGCGCACGCCTCCACGCTCATCGGGTGGCCGTCGCGGCGCTCGGTCATCACCTGCAGCGTCGGCGCGTGGCGGCCGGAAATAATCACCCGCACCAGTTCATAACCCATCGCCTCGAGAGTGGGCGCGATCAGGCGTTCGATCGCGGCCGCATCGCGGCCGCCGGTCGAGGCCGCTTCGGTCTGGTCGTGGTCCATTTCGGTTCGCTGCATCGAATCCCGCCGGTCGGCAAATCTCCGACAAACAAAAAAGGCGGACCTTGCGGTCCACCCCGTTGGGCCCGGATTTCCGGGCTCGGGCCAATTTTGTTTGTTGTTGTTCTGGGCGCTTATATATCCCCGGCGTCGGCGCGAGGCAAGCCCCCCTCGGCGCTCCCAACTCTCCGAAAAACAAGGTAAATACAGCGCGCGCCGAGTTTTCGGGCCTTGGCCGCGTAGCGGGTTTCCGGGGAGTCCTTCGGCCGTTCGCGCCAATCGCCCGGCCCCGCCGCGGTCCAGGCAAAAGCGGGATGGCCGAGCAGGCGCGCGAGCGTCCAGCGCGCGTATTCCATGTGATCGGTGGCGAAGCGCAGCTCGCCGCCGGGTTTCAGGATACGGGCGAACTCGTCGAGGCTTTCGCGCTGGATCAGCCGGCGGCGGTGATGGCGCGTCTTGGGCCACGGGTCCGGGAAATAGGCGACGATACGCTCAAGCGACGCGGTCGGCAGGCGCCCGAACAAGCGACGGGCGTCGTCGTCGAGCACGCGCACGTTGCCGAGATTGTCGGCCTTCACGCGCGCGAGCAGGGCGGCGACGCCGTTGACGAACACCTCGCAGCCGATGAACCCGATGTCGGGTTCGGCCTTGGCTTGGTGCGCCAGATGCTCGCCCGCGCCGAAACCGATCTCGAGGCGGATGGCGCGCGGCGCGAACGGAAACAGCGCCGCCGGATCGAATGTCTCGGGACCGTCGAGCGGCACGCGCAACGCGGGCAACAGACTCTCGCCCAATGCATGCCGCCCGGGACGCAGCCGCCGCCCGCGGCGGCGGCCGTAGAACCGCAGTCTCGATTCGTCAGCGGATTCCGAAGGCCGAGCGGAGCGAGGGAACAAGGTCGGTGCGCTCCCACGAAAAACCGCCGTCCGGTTCCGGCTCGCGGCCGAAATGGCCGTAAGCCGCGGTGCGGGCGTAGATCGGCCGGTTGAGGCCGAGGCGCTCGCGGATGCCGCGCGGCGACAAGTTGATCATATCCTGCAGGACGCGCGAGAGTTTGTCCTCGTCGACGCGGTCGGCCCCGTGGGTGTCGATGTAGACCGACAAGGGCTTGGAGACGCCGATCGCGTAGGACAGCTGGATGGTGCAGCGCTCGGCGAGCTTGGCCGCGACCACGTTCTTGGCGAGATAGCGCGCGGCGTAGGCGGCCGAACGATCGACCTTGGTCGGGTCCTTGCCCGAAAACGCGCCGCCGCCGTGCGGCGCCGCGCCGCCGTAGGTGTCGACGATGATCTTGCGCCCGGTCAGGCCGGTGTCGCCGTCGGGCCCGCCGACCACGAAGCGGCCGGTCGGGTTGACGTAGAATTCCTCCTCGGGCGGCATCCAGCCTTTCGGCAGTACCCGCTCGACGTGGGGACGGACGATGCGGCGGACCTCGTCCTGGCCGATGGTTGCGCTGTGCTGGGTCGACACCACGACCGAGGTCGCGCGCACCGGCTTGTTGGCGACGTACTGCAACGTGACCTGGCTCTTGGCGTCGGGACCGAGGTTGGGCTCCGAGCCGGAATGGCGGGCGTCGGCGAGCGAACGCAGGATGGCGTGGGCGTAGAACAGCGGCGCCGGCATCAGCGTTTCGGTCTCGGAGCAGGCGTAGCCGAACATGATGCCCTGGTCGCCGGCGCCTTCGTCCTTGTTGCCGGCCGCGTCGACGCCTTGCGCGATGTCCTTGGACTGGCCGTGCAGGAAAATATCGACCGACGCCTTTTTCCAGTGAAACCCTTCCTGCTCGTAGCCGATTTCCTTGACGCAGGACCGCGCGATGTCCTCGATGCGGCCCTTGTCGACCGCGCCGTTCCTGTCGACCAGCGGCATCGGCCCGCGCACCTCGCCCGCGACCACGATGCGGTTGGTGGTGCAGAGCGTTTCGCAGGCGACGCGCGCCTCGGGATCGAAGGTGAGGAAGGCGTCCACCACCGCGTCCGAGATGCGGTCGCAGACCTTGTCGGGGTGGCCTTCGGCCACCGATTCGCTGGTAAAGAGATAGTCGGTCTTGGCCACGGAAGGTCCTTTCGCCGGGCGGCCCGGGCCCGAGATTTTGCGCGCGCCGCGCCGCGAGGCGTGCGTTCGCACGATGGGCGGGCGGATTATGTGACAGCCGAAATCCCCGGCGTCAAGGGACGCCCGGCCCGATCTTGTCGGGGAAAAACCCGCGGAACCGCGCGATCTTGTCGCCCCGGTAGTGCCGTGCCCGTTATTCGTCCTCGGCGGCAATCCCGGCGAGCGACTTGGCGAGCTCGAACACGCGCTTGCGGACTCGCGGGTTTTCGATCCGGTAATAGGCGCGGACCAGTTCGAGGGTTTCGCGCTTGACCAGGGGATCGCGCTCGATCTCTTCCTGAGTCTGATCGCGCAGGCCCGCCTTGAGGCGCCCGGCGTGGGTTTCGAGTTCGCCCGCTATTTCTTCGAAGAAATAGGACACCGGCACGTCGAGAATCTTGCTGAACTCGTAGAGTCGCGATGCGCCGATGCGGTTGGCGCCGCGCTCGTACTTCTGGATTTGCTGGAACGTGAGCCCGACCGCCGCGCCGAGTTTTTCCTGACTCATGCCAAGCAATGTCCGGCGCAGGCGCACGCGCGCGCCAACGTGAATGTCCACCGGATTCGCGATCCCCGGCGGAAGGCGTTCGGCTTTCTCTATCGCTCCGCCGGCTTTGCGGCCGCGAGGTCTTCCAGGCTTACGTAAGGTCATGGCTTCCGCTTGATATGGTTGTCGTTCGGACAAATGCCATCCCTGCGCGCGGCAAGCGGCGATGATCCCACCAACAAGGGTAAGGGCATTGTCCGTTTTATCCCCCGTTATCGGAATCGCCGGGCATCCCTCCACGACGATCCGCTTGGCGCCGTCGTTTGCGACGTGCGCGAGCAGCACGACGTACATAATCTTCTCTTATTAGCGGCGCAACGCAAAAAAACCCTGAGAAAATCCAATTGTATCAGCGAGTCCTCGCTTGTTCGCCTAGAACGTGTATTGCTTGCGACCGCCGCGTGCGAAAAAAAGCACTAACGCGAGCACGACGAGCATCGCGGGCGTCGCCCACGTGCCGACGATCGAAAACGGCGTCGGCGACAACGCGACCGGCAACGGACCATCGGCGATCCCGTCGCGCCCGAGCGCGAGTTGAACCCGGATCCGGCCGAGGGAATCGACGATCGCGGAAATGCCGTTGTTGGCGACCCGCACCAGCGGCAACCCTTCCTCGACCGCGCGCAGGCGGGCGGCGGCGAAATGCTGGTAAGGACCGGGCGAAATCCCGTACCAGGCGTCGTTGGTGAGGTTGAGCAGCCAACCGGGCCGTTCGCCCTCGGGCGTCACGCGGCCCTCGAAAATCGCCTCGTAGCAAATCAGCGGCGAGGCGCGCGGCGCGCCCGGAATGGGCAGAGCGACCGGCCCGGGGCCCGCCGAAAAATCGATCGCGCCGTGAGTGATCTTGACCACTTCCGCCGGCAGCCAGGCGCGCAGCGGAACATATTCGCCGAACGGAACCAGATGCGCCTTGTCATAGCTGGCGGCGATTGCCCCGTCGTCGGCCAGCACGTGCAGACTGTTCCAAACACGAAACGGATTTTCGCCGGGAGGCGTGGCGCGCGGCGCGCCAACCACGAGCGCGCCGCCCGCCGGTACGGCGGCGGCGAGATGCGCGCGCAACTCCGCATTTCGTTCAAGATAAAACGGCACCGCCGTTTCCGCCCAAATCACATGGGTCGGGGGCGGCGACGCCGGCTCCTGGCTCATCGCCACTTGCTTGATGACGTGCCCGGCGCGTTCGGACGACACCCATTTCAGGTTTTGCGGAATCGCCGGCTGAACCAGACGCAATCTCACGTCCGCGACATCGGCGGCGGCCGCGGGCCCGAGGTATTGAAGCCGCGCCAAGCCGGCCACGAACCACGCCAGCAATCCGACGGCGCCGATGAACAGAACCGCGGCTTGCCGTTTCTTTTCCGGTTCCCAGCCGAGAACCGCCGGCACCGCCGCCAACAGCACTGTCATGAACGAGAGACCGTGCACGCCGATCCAGGCGGCGGGCTGGATCATGGTCTCCGAGAATACCCAGACGGTGCCGACCAGGTTCCAGGGAAAACCGGTCAGCACCATCCCCCGCAGCCATTCGAGAGCGACCCAAGCCAGCGCGAACCACAGGACGCGCGTTCCGTCGCCTGCGTGCGCACCGGCCATCGCGCGCGCCAGCCCGCAGGCCAGCGCGGGAAAAAGCGCGAGCCCGGCGCCGAGCCCGCCGACGGCGAACGGCACCATCCAGCCGAAACGCGCCGAGTCCACCAAGAGCGCGTTGCCGAGCCAATAAAGCCCGGCGACAAAAAAACCGAAGCCGAACCACCAGCCGGCGGCGAAGGCCGAGCGGATTCGCCCGGAGCCGAACACGATCCACACCAGTCCGGTGAAGGAGACCGCCAACACCGGCACCGCGTGAAAGGGCGGCAGCGCGAGAACGGCGAGCGCGCCGAGCGCGCCGGCGCCCGCGCGCCGCCCCCAGCCCATCGACGCCGTGATGCGGGCGCGGAGTGCGTTCACGCCTTGGCCGACGGCGATGGCGCCCCTCCGCCGGAAGCGGCATTGGCATCCGGCGGCGAAGGGCGCCGCCGATTCACCCTGAGCCGCTTGATGCGACGTGGGTCGGCGTCCAACACCTCGAATTCCAGGCCCGAGGACGGGTGGCGCACCAGTTGGCCGCGGATCGGAACCTGGCCGGCGGCGGCGGCGACCAGACCGCCCAGGGTGTCGACTTCCGCGCGTTCCTCGGCGGCGAAGGCGACGCCGGATTGGCGTTCGAAATCCTCCAGCGGCACGCGACCGTCGGCCTCGAACGACCCGTCGGCGAGGCGAATGACCATTGGCCGTTCGGGCCGGTCGTGCTCGTCCTCGATCTCGCCGACGATCTCCTCGACCAGGTCCTCGATGGTGACGAGGCCGTCGACGCCGCCGAATTCGTCCACCACCAGCGCCATGTGCACGCGCTTGACCCGCATTTCGAGGAGAAGCTCGAGCGTGCGCATCGACGGCGCGACGAACAGGATGCGCCGCATGATCTTGTCGAGGGAAAATTCGGAATCGCGGCCGCGCCACGGCAGCACGTCCTTGATGTGGACCATGCCGAGCGCGTCGTCGAGAGTCTCGCGGTAAACCGGAAGCCGGGAATGGCCCTCGCGCGTCATGATTTCGATGACTTCCGGCAGCTTGGCGCCGATTTCGACCGCGACGATCCCGGCGCGCGGCACCATCACGTCGGCGAGATTGCGCTGGCGCATGCCGAGCACGTTGACGAGCAGGCGCCGTTCGGCCTCGCCGATTTCGGCGGCGGCGGGCGTGCCGGACTTTTCGATCAGTTCGCTGAGCGTGACGGACGGGCCGGTGCGTGCCGCGCCGCCCCAAAGGTTCTTCAGCCCCTGCAGCCACCCGCCGAGCAACCGGCGTACCGACGGCGCCGATTGGAGCGCGGCTGGAGGCGCGGGCGGGGGCACGGGTGGAGGCGTGGGAACGTCCTTGTTCATCGCGCGCGCCTCCGCCGAACCCTTTCCGGGCGCAGCGTGTAGGGGTTCGGCACGTCGAGGGTTCCGAGCGCCTTGATCTCCAGCCGTTCCATGCGCCGCGCCTCGCGCGGGCGGCGGTGGTCGTGGCCGAGCAGATGCAGGATTCCGTGCACGACCAGATGGCGAAGATGGTCGGCAAGCGGCTTGCCCTCGGCGCGCGCTTCGGCGCGCGCGGTTTCGAGCGCGACGATGACGTCGCCGAGCGCCACCGGCTGGGCGGCGGTGTGGGGCGCGCACGCGCCGTCGAGGGCGGCGAAGGCGAGAACGTTGGTCGGCTTGTCCTGTCCCCGCCAGGACCGGTTGAGCCTGCGCACGCGGGCGTCGTTCGCCAGCACCACCGCCGCCTCGATGCTGGCCGCATCTCCGGCGCACGCGAGCCCGCGTGTCGCGCGCGAACGCCGCGCGCCGCGCGCGACGGCGAACGCGGCATGCGCCGCCCGCTCCGCGTGCCGCGCGGCGCCGGGCAGCGCGCGGCGCCAAGCCGCAGACGCGACATGCACGCCGATGTCGAGAGCCGGTTTTGCGCGCACGGGCGGCATGGGGAGAATCAATCGTCGCCCGCCGTTTCGCCGTCCCGCTCGTAGCGGGCGGCGGCGCGCGTCCGCTTTTCGGCGCGGTCGTAGGCGCGCACGATGCGCGATACGAGCGGATGGCGGACCACGTCGGCGTCCGTGAATTCGACGAACGAGACGCCCTCGACCCCGGCCAGCGTCTCCATCGCGTGGCGCAGGCCCGAGCGGATCCCGCGCGGCAAATCGACCTGGCTCAGATCGCCGGTCACGGCCATGCGCGAGCCTTCGCCGAGGCGGGTCAGGAACATCTTCATCTGCACCGCGGTCGTATTCTGGGCTTCGTCGAGGATGGCGAAGGCGTTGGTGAGCGTGCGGCCGCGCATGAAAGCGAGCGGCGCGACCTCGATCTCGCCGCTTTCGAGCCTCTTGGCCACCTGCGGCGCCGGCAGCATGTCGTAGAGGGCGTCGTAGAGCGGGCGCAGGTAGGGGTCGACCTTTTCGCGCATGGAACCGGGCAGGAACCCGAGCTGCTCGCCCGCCTCGACCGCCGGACGCGACAGGATGATGCGGTCGACTTCGCCCCGCACCAGCCGCTCGACCGCCTTGGCGACCGCGAGATAGGTCTTGCCGGTACCGGCGGGTCCTTCGCCGATCACCAGTTCATTTTCGTCGATGGCGCGCAAGTACGCTGCCTGGGTCGGCGTACGCGGCGTCACGTGGCGGGTGCGCGTGCGTACGGCGAGCGATTCGAAATCGGCGGTGCCGGCGGGCGACGCGGCCATGCGCAGCGCCGCCTCGACTTCGGCGCGGTCGACGGCGAAGCCGCGTTCGAGCCGCCGGTAAAGCGCGCCGAGCGCGGCGCGGGCGGCCGCGACCGCCTCGGCGGGACCGGCGACGGCGAGCGTGTTGCCGCGGGTGCGAATGACCACCGGCAGGCGCTCCTCGATCAAGGCGAGATGGGCGTGGTGCGCCCCGAACAATGCCTGGGCGAGCGCGTTGTCGTCGAACCGGAGGTCGGTGGTTTCCGCCGCGCCGGATGCGGTCTTACGCCGTTCACTCATGCCGCCAACCGTTCGCCGGCGAGGCTGTTGGCGTGCCCCGCGACGATGCGAATTTCGGCGATCGCGCCAAGCAAGGATTTAGGCGCCAGCGCATGCACCGCCTGCATGTAGGGGCTGCGCCCGACCAGCTGACCGGCGTGTTTGCCTTCGCGCTCGAACAGGACCGGCAGCGTGCGGCCCGCGCAGCGTTCGTTGAAGGCGCGCTGCTGGTAATCGAGCAGGTCCTGCAGAACCGCGAGGCGTTCGGCCTTGACCGTCTCCGCGACCTGGCCGGGCAGGGCGGACGCGGGCGTTCCCGGCCGCGCGCTGTACTTGAACGAATAGGCCTGGGCGAAGCCGACGTCGCGCACCAGCGCGAGCGTCGCCGCGAAATCGGCGTCCGACTCGCCCGGAAAGCCGACAATGAAATCGGACGCGAGCGCGAGGTCGGGCCGCGCGTCGCGCAACCGATCGACGAGGCGGCGGAAATCGTCCGCGCCGTGATGGCGGTTCATGGCGGCCAACACCCGGTCGGAACCCGACTGGACGGGCAGATGCAGGTACGGCATCAGGGCGGGCACGTCGCGATGGGCGGCGATCAGTTCGTCGCTCATGTCGGCCGGATACGAGGTGACGTAGCGGACGCGCGCCACGCCTGGAATATCGGCGACGTCGCGGATCAGGCGCGCAAGCGTCCAGATTTTTCCGTCCGGACCTTCGCCTTGATAGTTGTTGACGTTCTGGCCCAAGAGCGTGATCTCGCGTGTCCCCTGGGACGCGAGCGAGCGGACCTCGGCCAGCACCTGGCGCGCAGGACGCGAATACTCGGCGCCGCGGGTATAGGGCACGACGCAGAAAGTGCAGAACTTGTCGCAACCTTCCTGCACGGCGACAAAGCCGGCAGCCGCTCCGGTGCCGGGTGCCCGCGTGTCCGGCAGATAATCGAACTTCGATTCCGCCGGAAAGTCGGTTTCCAGGACCGTGCCCGAGGCGCGCGCCGCGCGCGCGACCAGTTCGGGCAGGCGATGATAGGTTTGCGGCCCGAAAATCAAATCGACGTAAGGAGCGCGCGCGCGAATTTCGTCGCCTTCGGCCTGGGCCACACACCCGGCGACCGCGAGCGTCAGGCGTTTGCCTTCCGCCGCCCGCGCGCGCTTGATTTCGTTCAGCCGGCCGAGATCGGAGTAAACCTTCTCGGCCGCCTTTTCGCGGATGTGGCAGGTGTTGAGAATCACGAAATCGGCGTCGGCTGCGTCCTCGGTCGGGCCGTAGCCGAGCGGCACCAGCAACTCCGCCATGCGGGCGGAGTCGTAGACATTCATCTGGCAGCCGTAAGTCTTGATATGGAGCTTTCGGGTCAACGCGCCGGCCGGGGGTTTCCGCGGCAATTGTTCGCCCGCGCCGGAGCCCTGTCAAGCCGCCGGGACGAGGCGCCGAACGGCGTCATTTCTCCCCGTCCTTCAGCCGTTCCTTGGCTTCCAGGGGCACGGCGTAGAGTTCGAGGCGGTGGCCGATCAGCCGGTAGCCGAGCTGGCGGGCGATTTTTTCCTGGATCGCCTCGATCTCGGCGTTTTGAAACTCGATCACCCGATGCGAGTGCATGTCGATCAGATGATCGTGATGGTCGTCGCCCGCTTCCTCGTAGCGGGAGCGGCCGTCGCCGAAGTCGTGCTTCTCGACGATGCCGGCTTCCTCGAACAGGCGCATGGTGCGGTAGACGGTGGCGATGCTGATGCGCGCATCGATCGCGTTCGCGCGGCGGTGCACCTCCTCGACGTCGGGATGGTCGGACGCATCGGACAGCACGCGGGCGATGATCCGGCGTTGGCCGGTCATCTTCATGCCCTTGTCGATGCAGAGCTTTTCGATGGTCGAGAGCACGCCCTTGTTCCTCCGGGTCCGGATGGACGACTTCGGCCAGTATAGACGAAGCCGGCGTTTTCCAGAACCCGCTTCGCGCGTTATTATTCCGCCATGAACAAGCCCGAACCCCGTGCGGTCTCCTCGGAAGCCCGCGTGCTCGACATCACCGCCGAGACCTGTCCGATGACGTTCGTGCGCGTCAAACTCGCGATCGAGCGCCTGGGCGCGGGCGAAACGCTCGAGGTTCGGCTCAAGGGCGAGGAACCGCTGCGCAACGTGCCGCGCTCGCTCGCCGAGCATGGACACACGGTGCTCGAACTGGTGCCCGAACGGGCCAGCGCCTCCGGCCCCGATGTGCCGCACCGGCTCAAAGTGCGCAAAGAGGCGGCAAAAAAAGTTTAGTTGTCCCTCGGCAACGTCACGTCCGGCGGGCGGAGAATTTACCACTCAATTGATATTCTGATCGTTTTGCCAAATCAAATACGCTTTGCTTTTCCAGAGAATCCAAATAGTTCTAAAAGCGACACGCGCGCACGCAGTCGAGTCCGGAAAACACCGCTCGATTTCTTGTCGTCGAATTCCATATTCCTCTATCGCCTCTTTAGATTGCTGATCGCAACATATCCTCACGAATCGGATACTTCATGGAGAATGGGCTTATAGGCACAGAAACCCCTTGCGTTGGTGAAATGATTTCACTATCCTGGCGGCGTTCCAACCGGCGGATAGGGCAATGACGACGGTCCGGCGCTTCGGCAACCTGCGCCTCGCGATTTTCGTGGACCACAATCCGCCGCATTTTCACGTCCTCGGCCCCAATTGCGCGGTGATGGTGAACCTGCGGACGTTCGAGATCATGGAGGGAAACCGCGAGGCCGGCGACATCCGCCATATCCTCGACTGGGCCGAGGCCAACGCGGATTCCCTCTGGCGGACTTGGCGCGCGTTGAACGAATAGGAAATCCCATGTCCCGAGCGAAGCGACCGAACATCGTCTCTGTCGAGCCCGCGCGCGGTTACGTCCTTCGCGTCCGCTGGCGTGACCACGGCGAGGATATCGTCGATCTTGCCGAATTGATCGCCGCCAAGCGCGCGCTCGCGGCCCTCAAGAAACCGAAAATCTTCGCCAAGGCGCGGCCGGGCGAGCACGGCTGGACGGTGCGGTGGGGCGGAAACATCGAACTCGACGCCGAGTACCTCTACCGCCTCGCCCGCTATCAGGCGAAGGAATCCTTGCGCCCCGAGGCCTTCCGGAACTGGCGCGCCAAGCACGGGCTGAGCCAAGCCAAGGCGGCCGCCGCGCTCGGCGTCAGCGACCGCATGGTCAAGTACTACGAGGACGGCAGCCACATGATCCCGAAGACCGTCATGCTCGCATGCCGGGGCTACGACGCCTTGCGTTCCGCCGCCTGACTTCCCGGCGGTCGGGAATCAACCGCCTCTCGGCAACGTCACGTCCGGCGGGCGCAAGTAAAAGGGTTTCGGCGCCAGCGCCGAGCCGCGCCGGTGGCGTTCGGCGGCGATGGCGGCGACCAGCGCCGGGTCGGGCGCCGCCGTTCCCGCGCAAATCTCGGCCGGGATGCCGGCTTGGGTTAGCATCGCGCGCGCGCGGTGAGCCCCATCGCCGGCCAAAACGAATCCGGGCGCGAGGTTCGCGGCGCGGACGAATTCGGGCAATCCTTCGGGCGGCAGCGCCGCCGCTTCGCCGACGCTCGTGCCGGAAGCGTCGAACGCCTGCACGAACAGGTCGGCGCGGCGGCTTTCGACGGCGGCCAATACCGCATCGGAATCGTTCGCACAAACGGCAGCGAGAACTTCAAGGGTCGTGACGCCGGCGCACGGCTTTCCGGCCGCGAGCGCGATCCCGCGCGCCGCGGCCAAGCCGATACGGATGCCGGTGAAGGCGCCGGGTCCGACCGTGGCCGCGACCAGATCGAGATCGGCGTAGGCGCGCTTTCCTTCGGCCATGATGCCCTCGATCATCGGCAACAGCGCCTCGGCATGGCCGCGTTCCATCGCTTGCGAGCGGACGGCGAGCGTATTCCCGTCCGAGCAAAGGGCGACCGAGCAGGCGGACATGGCGGTATCGAGCGCGAGCACCAGCATGGAACGAGCGTATCAGCCGGCAAGCATGTGGCGTAGAACGATCACGATGCCGGCGACGACGGCCGCACCGCCCAGCGAAAAAGGCAGGTTCCAGCGCCAGGCGATGTGCCAGTGACCCACGCCGACGGCGCGCCCCATGATGATGTTGGTGGCGGAGAACGGCGACACGTTGGTGCCCATGCCCCACAACGCCATCAGGAACAGCGCCAGCAACGGCAGCGGCAAGCCGAAGATTTCGGGCGGGATGACGGTGCCGATCATCACCACCGCGATCACCGGGTGGAGTCCGAGCGCGCTCGCGCCGATCAGGCCGAGGGCGAAGGCGGCGATCAGGCCGTCGGAGCCGAGCCCGAGTCCGGCGATGGCCTCGCTCGCCCGCGCGTCCGGCACCGCCCGGGCGACGCCGGCGCTGAAGGTGTTGGCCGCCGTGAACATCAGCGTTTCCGTGCGCAAATCGGAAAGCCGGGTCACCACCTTGCGGGCGACATCGGCGGCCGAGTCGAGCGCGGATAGAATCCGCCGGTTCGCCCGCCACAGGACGGCGAAGGGTGGCGCCAGCAGGCCGAGCACGATCGGAATCGAAAATCCGGTCAATTCCACCAGACCGATTACGCCCACCAGCAGCGCGCCGACCAGCAGGGCGAGACGAAGCGCCGCTTCCGGGGGCAGCGGCACGACGGGCGCATTGATCGGCGCGCGCGCGGGATTGAGCAGGCGATCCGCGAGCCACGCGATCATCAATAGCGTGAGCGCGATGCCCGCCCCGTAGGGCGCGATCGAGACCCAGCGCACGTCGGGCAGGATGGCGAGGATGACCGCGGTGCCGACGAACAGCGGCGACCAGGCGGTGCCGGTGGCGAACCCCTGCAGCAGCGCGCGGGCGAGCCGGCGGCGCGTCGCGGGCTTTTCCTGCTTGCCGATCAGGATCGCGAGCAGCGAGACGGCGACCAGGTTGAACACCGAGCCGAGCAGATGGGCGGCGAGCGCGAGGGTGGCGAAACGCCAACCGGGCGGCTGGCTCGCGACCGTGTCGCGCGCGGCGCGCAACGAGGGGCTGTCCAGCGCCGGCACGGTGAGCCAAGCGACCGCCGCGAACAGCACCAGGAACGGCAACGCCGCCTTGAGACCGCGGCCGAGCGTTTGCAAAGCCGCGTCGAGCGCCGGCGAATCCGGCGCGGAAGCCGCCGCCGCGAGACCGGCGACGATCAGAGCCCCGGCGATCAGAAGTTGCGGCCAGGCGACAAAGCGCACTTCGAGGAGGATGAAGAGGGCGAGGCACCCGACCGCCGCCGTTTCCGCTCCCGGAACCGCGAAGGCATCGAGCAGGGCGGCGGCGACGAGTCCGAGAAACAACCAGGACGAAAGCGAGGGCATGGCGCGCGATTTGCCGCTTTCAGGGGAAGGGCCCCGGTTTATACTGCCCGCACCGGGGTATTTCCGCAAATTTCCGGATCAACGCGCATTATGCTGGTCGAAATCGGCGAGACGAGCCATGGGGTCCTGATCGACCTCCGCTACGGGACCTCGGACAATTTCACGGGCAAAACGGTCTATCGCAACCCGCGCTGCTATTTGCACCGCGACGCGGAAGCGTTGCTCGTACGCGCGATCGACTTGGCCGCGCGCCAGGGTCTCAAAATCAAGATCTTCGACGCCTTCCGTCCGTCGGAAGCGCAGTGGGTATTGTGGGACCATACGCCCGATCCCGAATTCCTCGCCGATCCCCGGCGCGGCTCGCCCCATTCGCGCGGCGCCGCCCTCGATCTCACGCTGACGGACGGGATCGGGCGCGAGCTGGAGATGGGAACCTCCTTCGACGCCTTCACGCCCCTCTCGCACCACGGCAGCGTCGCCGTGCCGGAGCAGGCGCAACGCAACCGCTTTCTTCTGCTGGGGCTGATGACGGCGGCCGGGTTCGATTTCTTCCGCAACGAATGGTGGCATTATCAGATGTTCGACAGCCGCCGTTATCCGGTGCTGTCCGACAGCGTGCTGCCGGCGCCCATGATGTGACGATTATTTGCCGCGCGCCGGCGGAGTCAGAATCGTGTCGGCGGGCGGATGCGCGTCGTCGGGCCTGGGATAGTCGAGAATGTGGTGCAGCCCGCGGCTCTCTTTCCGCGCCAGCGCCGAGCGGATAATCAATTCCGACGTCACCGCCATATCGCGCAATTCGATCAACGCCGGCGTGACCCGGAAGCGAGCGTAGTATTCCTCGATTTCCCGTTTTAGCAGTTCGATCCGGCTGAGCGCCCGCTGCAGGCGTTTTTCGGTGCGCACGATGCCGACGTAGTCCCACATGAATTGCCGGATTTCGTCGCGGTTGTGGCTGACCACCACCTCTTCGTCCGAATCGCGCACCTGGCTTTCGTCCCACGGCGCGAGCGCGCGTGGCGGCTCGTAGGCCGGCAGCGCCCGCGCGGCGTCTTCGGCGGCGGCACGGGCGAAGACGATGCATTCGAGCAGCGAATTGGACGCCAGCCGGTTGGCCCCGTGCAGGCCGGTGAAGGCGCATTCGCCCGCGGCGTAGAGCGCGGCGAGGTCGGTCCGCGCCGCGAGGTCGGTCACGATGCCACCGCAGGTGTAGTGCGCCGCCGGCACCACCGGGATCGGTCCCCGGGTCATGTCGAAGCCCGCCTCCAGGCAGCGGCGATGGAGCATCGGGAAATGTTCGCGCACGAAATCCGCCGGACGGTGGCTGATGTCGAGATGGACGTAGGCGAGGCCGAGCCGTTTCATTTCGTGGTCGATGGCGCGGGCGACGATGTCGCGCGGCGCGAGCTCGGCCCGCGAATCGAACCGGTCCATGAATCGATCGCCCCCCGGAAGAGCAAGCACGCCGCCCTCGCCGCGCACCGCCTCGCTGATCAGGAGCGGCTCGGCGTCGCGCACATAGAGCGACGTGGGGTGAAACTGGGTGAATTCCATGTTGGCGACGCGGCAACCCGCCCGCCAGGCCATGGCGAGGCCGTCGCCGCCGCCCGCGGCCGGGTTGGTGCAGTGGCGATAGACGCCGCTCGCGCCCCCGGTCGCCATCATCACCGCGCGCGCGGCGAACGTCTCAACCCGGCCGGAGGCGGTGTCGAGCGCGTAGGCTCCGATGCAACGCGGCTTGCCGTCCGCGCCCCGGATCAAGTCGATGGCAAGCCGGTTTTCGATCAGGCGCAGGTTGGGCCGCCTGACCGCCTCGTTTTCCAGGCACGCCTGGACCGCGCGCCCCGTCGCGTCCTCGGCGTGCACCACGCGGCGGAAGCTGTGCCCGCCCTCGCGCGTCAGGTGCGGCGTCTTGCCCGGTCCATTCTTCTCCCACGTCAGTTCGATGCCGAGGCCGATCAGCCAGCGGATGGTTTCGGGCCCGCGCTCGACCGCGAAGCGGACCGCGCGCTCGTGGCAAAGGCCGGCTCCGGCCGCGAGGGTGTCCCGCACGTGCGCCTCGATCGAATCGTCCGGGCCGAGCACGGCGGCGATGCCGCCTTGCGCCCGGTTGGTGGCGCCCTGGTTGAGCCGTCCCTTGGACAGCACCGTGACCGCGAGCGTGCGCGGCAGATCGAGCGCGAAGGCGAGGCCGGCGGCCCCGCTGCCGAGCACCAGCACGTCGCAGACGTGGCTCGAGGGGTTCATGGCGGCTACGATCTCCGTGCGAAGCCCGGCGGCGGATTACTCGATCCGGCAGGCTTCCTCGAACGCAAAGCGCGGGCTGCGCGGGAAAAGATTCTTCGTGCTGCCGTGGCCGAGGTTGCAGAGAAAGTTCGACCTGACCTTGCCGCCCGGGAAGAACAGTTTATCCACCATCGCGTTGTCGAATCCCGACATCGGGCCGCAATCGAGGCCGAGGGCGCGCGCGGCGAGAATGAGATAGGCGCCTTGCAGCGTGCCGTTGCGGAAAGCGGTGGTCTCGATCAACGATTGGTTGCCCACGAACCATGCGCGCGCGTCGGTGTGCGGAAAAAGCTTGGGCAGGTGCTCGTAAAATTCGAGGTCGTGCCCGACGATGGCGACGGCCGGCGCGGTCATGGTTTTTTCGACGTTGGTCGGCATCAGCGCGGGCTTCAGCTTTTCCTTGGCCGCCGCGCTGGTCACGAACACGATCCGCGCCGGGCTGCAATTGGCGCTGGTCGGCCCCATGCGCGCGAGATCCCACACCTTGCGCAGCGTCGCTTCGGGGATCGGATCGGGTTTCCAGGCGTTGTAGGTGCGCGCCTCGAGAAAAAGCTGGTCGAGAGCGGCCTGATCGAGCGCGTGGGACATCGGTTGGTCTCCGTAGTTGAAGGGCGATCACGAACCGATCGGACCGCCGTCTTTTCTGACGATGGCGACGACGGAGGGGCGCGGCGGGACGCCGGCCTTGAAGTCGGGCCAGCGGGTCGACGGTTGATCGAAGGTCGAGCCTTCACCCGGATGCTGCACGGCGACGAACAGCGTGCGGTTGTCGGGGGTGAAGGCCGGTCCGCACATCTCGGCGCCGCGCGGACAGCCGTAGAAGAATTTCACCAAGCCGCGGCTTGGGCCTTCGAGATCGCAGGCGTATATGCCGTCGGGAATCTTGTTGCGCGCCTGGGCCGAGCCCTGGTCGGTCGAAATCCAGAGGCGCCCGCGGTTGTCGAAGGCGACGTTGTCCGGCGCGGCGAGCCACACGCCTTCCTCGACCTGCCGGGGATGATATTGCGCGCCGTGCGCGGGATTTCGCGGATCGCCGGCGAGCAACAGGATATTCCAACGGAACCGGTCGGCGTCGTGGCGCGCCTCGGCCGCGGTCGGGCCTTCGCTTTCCGTGCCGGGCGGCAATAACTCGACGATATGGCCGAACGGATTGGGCCCGCGCGGATTGGCGGCGTCGGTCTCGCCCGCCTTGCGCGCCGGATTGTTGGTGAGCGCGACATAGACCCGGCCCGAGCGGGGCGACGGCTCCACGTCCTCGGGCCGGTCCATGGGCGTCGCGCCGACCAGGTCGGCGGCGCGGCGGGTTTCGATCAGCACATCGGCTTGTGAATGGAAGCCGTTGGCGGGTCCGAGCGGGCCCCGGCCGAAGACCAGCGGACGCCATTCCATCGTGCCGTCGGCGAAGAACTTGGCGACGGAAAGAGTCCCCTCGTCCAAAAGATCGCGCGCGCTTTCCGGCCTGGCGGGATCGAAGCGGCCGGCGCTGACGAAGCGGTAGAGATATTCGTTGGCCTGATCGTCGCCGGAATAGACGACGACGCGGCCGTCCGCGAGCCGCGCGCAGGTTGCGCCCTCGTGCTTGAAGCGGCCGAGTGCGGTCCTTTTGACCGGCATTGCTTGGGGATCGTAGGGATCGATCTCGACGATCCAGCCGAAACGGTTGGCTTCGTTCGGTTCCTTCTCGACATTGAAGCGGTCGTGATGGCGCCACCAGGCGTAACGGGCGCGCGCCGAAAGCCCCATGCGCTTGTGGTTCGCGGCTTCGTCGGTCATCGCCGGCTCGCCGCCGAAGTAGGTGTTGACGTTTTCCTCGGCGATCAGGACCGTGCCCCAGGGCGTAACCCCGCCGGCGCAATTGTTGAGGGTGCCCAGTACCCGGGTTCCGGTCGGGTCGGCCTTGGTCTTCAGGCGCGCGTGGCCGGCGGCCGCGCCCGCAAGTCGCATTTCCGTTTCGCCGGTGATGCGCCGGGCATACCGGCTGCCGTTCACGATCGTCCATTGGGCGCCGGTCTTGCGCACCTCGAGGATGGTATGGCCGTGCGCCGCGATTTCGACGTCGGCCTGCGCGCGCGTGACCTTTTCAGAACGATTCTGAACGGTCATCCCCGGCCACATCAATTCGGCCATGGTGTATTCGTGGCTGGCGCAGAGAAGGCCGTGATCGGACGCGGTCGAGCCCTTGGGCAGCGGCATGAATGCCATGAAGTCGTTGTTGTAGCCGAATTGGCGCGCCTGGTCGGCGGCGGATTGGCGGGCGGGATCGAACGCGGGCGCGCCGGGCAGCACCGGATCGCCCCAGCGGATCAGGATCTGGCCCGCGTGTCCGGGCGCAAGCGCGTGATCGTCGCCGATCGCGTGCTTGGGTGCGCGGAAGGTCAGGGTCGAAATGTTGCGCGTCGCCGCTTGCGCGTCGCGACCCCAAGGGCCGCCGGCGAGCGCCGCGCCCGCGCCGGAGGCAAGCAGGCCCGTCAACGCTTCGCGCCGCGTCAGGCGTTCGCCGATCAGGCGCGCGAGCGTCGCCGCGTGGGTGCGGCGGATCGGAAGGTCGTCTTCGTCGCTGCCCCGTGCCACCGCGCGTACTCCGTCAGCGCACCGCCTCGCACGCGGCGAGCGCGGCCATGGTCACGATCTCGGAGACGGTCGAGCCCATCGGCACGATCTGCGCCGGCTTCGCGAGGCCGAGCAGGATGGGCCCCAACACCGTGTGCCCGCCGAGCTGATGGAGGAGCTTCGAGGAAATCTGCGAGCTGTGCAGCCCCGGCATGATCAGCACGTTGGCCGGACCCTTCAGGCGGCAGAAGGGATAGAGCTTGAGCAGGTCGGGATTGAGCGCCACGTCGACCGCCATTTCGCCGTCATACTCGAAATCCACCTTGCGCCGGTCGAGAATCTGCACCGCCTGGCGGATAACCTCGGCCTTGGCCAACGGCGGGTTGCCGAAATTGGCGAACGAAATCATGGCGACCCGCGGCTCGTGACCGAGGCGGCGGGCCTCGCCCGCGGCCTGCTCGGCGAATTCGGCCAGTTCGGCGGGCGTCGGGCTGTCGTGCACGGCGGTGTCGGCGATGAACAGCGTGCGCCCGCCCGCCAGCACCATCGAAAGCCCGATCACGTGCTGTCCGGGCCGGCGCTCGATCACGCGCGTGATGTCGTCGAGCGCGACGTTGTAGTTGCGGGTCACGCCGGTGACGAGCGCGTCGGCGTCGCCGTGCGCGACCATGCACGCGGCAAAAACGTTGCGGTTCTGGTTGACCATGCGCTGGCAATCGCGCAGCAACAGGCCGTTGCGCTGCTGGCGGGCGTAGAGATATTCCGTGTAGCGCCGGTTCTTGTCGCTGGTGCCGGCATTCACGATCTCGATGCCGTCGATGCCGGGCAGGCCGGCGACGCGGGCGGCGTCGCGGATGCGGTCTTCCTGGCCGACCAGGACCGGAATGCCGTACCCGGCGGCGCGGAACGACAGCGCCGCGCGCACGGTCTTTTCCTCCTCGCCTTCGGCGAACACCACCCGGCGCGGATTGGCGCGGGCCGATTCGAAAATCGCCTGCAGGCTGCCGACGGTCGGATTGAGCCGGGCAGAGAGGCGCTGGGCGTAGGCCGCCATGTCGATGATCGGGCTTCGCGCCACACCCGAATCCATCGCCGCCTTGGCCACCGCCTGCGGGATCGCCACGATCAGGCGCGGATCGAACGGCACCGGAATGATGTACTCGGGCCCGAAGCGCAGCCGGCGGCCGGCGTAGGCCGCGTCGACTTCGTCCGGCACGTCCTCGCGCGCGAGCTGGGCGAGCGCGTGGGCCGCCGCGATCTTCATCGCGTCGTTGATGGTGCTGGCGCGCACGTCGAGCGCGCCGCGGAAGATGTACGGGAAGCCGAGCACGTTGTTGATCTGGTTCGGATAGTCCGACCGGCCGGTGGCGATGATCGCGTCCGAGCGCACGGCGCGCACGTCCTCGGGCGTGATCTCGGGATCGGGATTGGCCATGGCGAAGATCAGCGGCTTCGCCGCCATCGACTTGACCATGTCCTTGGTCACCGCGTCCTTGACCGAAAGGCCGAAGAAAACGTCGGCGCCTTCCAGCGCCTGGGCGAGCGTGCGCGCCTTGGTCTTGGCCGCGTGCGCGCTCTTCCACTGGTTCATATGTTCCCTGCGGTCCTGGTGGATGACGCCCTTGGTGTCGCACAGGATCACGTTGTCGTGCTTCATGCCCATGCCCTTGAGTAATTCGACGCAGGCGATCGACGCCGCGCCGGCGCCATTCACCACCAGCTTGGCCTCGGCGAGCGTCCGGCCGGTGAGATGGAGCGCGTTGATCAGCCCGGCGGCGGCGATGATGGCGGTGCCGTGCTGGTCATCGTGAAAGACGGGGATGTCGAGCAGCTCGCGCAGGCGCTGCTCGATCATGAAGCATTCGGGCGCCTTGATGTCCTCGAGGTTGATGCCGCCGAACGTCTTGCCGAGGAAGCGGACGCAGTTGACGAATTCGTCCACGTCCCCCGTATCGACCTCGAGGTCGATGCCGTCGATGTCGGCGAAGCGCTTGAACAAGACCGCCTTGCCTTCCATCACCGGCTTGGCCCCGAGCGCGCCCAGATTGCCGAGTCCGAGCACGGCGGTGCCGTTGGAGATCACCGCGACCACATTGCCCTTGGCGGTGTAATCGTAGGCGAGCGTGGGGTCGCGGAAAATTTCCAGGCACGGCGCAGCGACGCCGGGGGAATAGGCGAGCGACAGATCGCGCTGGGTGGTGAGCGGCTTAGTGGCGCGGATCTCGATCTTGCCCGCCCGCCCCGACGCGTGCATGCGCAGCGCCTCGGCAAAAATTTCGCGGTTGTCGTGGCTGTCGGGGCGGTCGTTCATGGCCTTGGGCCTCTTGGTTCGGTCAGGTGGAATGGACCATCTCGTGGAGATGAACGTTGAGTCCGCCGCAATCCTTCATGATGCCGATCACCTTGCGTTCGGATTCGGCGTCGGCGACGCGCACCCACAGAATGACGCTGCCGGCGGCGAGCGCGCGCAGATAGCTTTCGCGATGAGCGGTGGAGGTGACCTCGTCGACGACTTCCTTGAGCGCCGCGCCGCCGACGGCGGCGGCGATCAAGGCGGCGACGGTGGCGGCAATCGGTCCGCCGACCAAAATCACCGCGCCGGCGGCGACCAGAGGCGCCTCGTACTTGATCTCGCTGGCGACCGCGATCAGGGCGTCTTTCCACGGGCGCGAGTCGCGCTCGACGGCGTCGAGCGAGTCGTGCGTCGACAGCACGCTCAAGTCGCCGCGCGCGAAACCGGCGTCGGTCAGCGCCTTGACCGCGCGCGCGAAGGATTTATGACTGGCGAAATGACCGACAACCTCGAGGCTGCGGCCTTCGGTACGCGCGGACACGGATTTCGGAACTCCCCAGGTACGGACTTGTTGTTGGTTATCGTTGCGTCGCCGGCCATTGTGCCCAACCGACCGGCGACGGCGCAAGGCGCCCGATTCGCCGCCTATTCCGGCGCTCGGACAGCGGCGTGCCTGAGGTGATCGCGAGGGGCCAGCCGTGGTAAGGTCCGCTTCTCGAGAGGATCGCCATGGCGGAAAACGTGCGCGCGCGGCCGATGGAACAGGGCCATCTCTGGGAGGAATCCGAGGCCGCGACCGCCGCCGGAGATTCGATGGTCGGCCCGCTTGTCGGCGAACCGGACGATTCCGCCACCACCCCGGTGATGGCCCAGTACCTGGCCCTGAAGCGCGAATATCCGGATGCGCTGCTCTTCTTCCAGATGGGCGATTTTTTCGAGCTGTTTTTCGACGACGCCGCGGCGGCAGCGGGCGCGCTCGACATCGCGCTCACCAAACGCGGCAAGCACCTCGGCCAGGATATCCCCATGTGCGGGGTGCCGGTGCATTCCTACGAATCCTATCTCGCCCGCCTGATCCGCAAGGGATTCAAGGTCGCGATCTGCCAGCAGCTCGAAGATCCGGCGGAAGCGAAAAAGCGCGGCGCCAAGGCGACGCTGCGCCGCGACGTAACCCGCGTGGTGACGCCGGGCACGCTGACCGAGGACGCGCTGCTCGACTCCCGGCGCAACAATTTCATCGCCACGCTGGCCGAGGCCGAAGGCGGCTTGGCGCTCGCCTGGCTCGACGTGTCGACCGGCGCCTTCTTCGCCGAAGCGATCGCGGCCGACAAAGGACGCGAGGCGGCGCTCGCGGCCGTGCTCGCGCGCGTCGGCCCGCAGGAGATCGTGCTGTCCGATCGTCTGGTCCAGAGGCCCGCGCTGTTCGAGATTTTGCGCGATTGGAAAGAACGGCTGACCATCTTGCCGGCCGTCCGTTTCGACAGCGTCAACGGCAAGAAACGTTTGGAGTCGCTCTATGGCGTCGCCGCGCTCGACGGCTTCGGCGCGTTCGGCCGCGCCGAAATCGCCGCCGCCGGCGCGCTGATCGATTACGTCCAGCTGACGCAAAAAGGGAAGCTCCCCCGTCTCGCCCCGCCGATGCGCCAGGGTTCGGGTACGACCATGGAGATGGACACGGCGACCCGGCGCAACCTGGAGCTCGAGCAATCGCTCGCGGGCGAGCGCGCGGGAAGCCTGCTCGGCGCGATCGACCGCACCGTCACCGGCCTCGGCGCGCGGTTGCTGGCCGCGCGCCTGGCGGCGCCTCTTGCCGACGTCGCCGCCATCGAGGCGCGGCTCGATGCGGTCGCGTTCTTTCGCGACGACGACGATACGCGGGAGAAGGCGCGCGCGGCCCTCGCCCGCACGCCGGATATCGAGCGCGCGCTGGCGCGGATCGCCCTCGGTCGCGCGGGTCCGCGCGACTTGGCCGCGCTTCGCGACGGTCTCGCGCGCGCGGGCGAGATGCGCGACCTAATCGAGCACGCTCGCGCACCGAAGCCCGCGCTGATCGCCGACGACGTCCGGGGCCTCGGCTGGTGGGGCGCGCTGGTCGACCGGCTTTCCCGTGCGCTGGCGCCGGAATTGCCGGCGTTATTGCGTGATGGAGGCTTCATCTCCCCCGGCTACAGCCCGGAATTGGACGAGCTGAAAACGCTCCGCGACGAAAGCCGACGCCTCGCCGCCGCCTTGCAAGCGCGCTACGCGGAACAGTCCGGCGTCGCGACACTGAAGGTGCGCCACAACAACGTGCTCGGCTACTTCATCGAAGTGCCGGCCAAGCAGGCCGACCGCCTGACGGCGCGCGCGGACAGGCTTTTTATTCACCGCCAGACCATGGCCAACGCAGTGCGTTTCTCGACCGTCGAGCTGGGCGAGCTCGAGGGCCGCATCGCCACGGCGGCGGAAAAGGCGCTTGCCCTGGAACTGAAGATTTTCGCCGATCTCTGCGCCGACGCGCTCGGCCGGGCCGAGGACATCGGCCGCGCCGCCGCCGCCATCGCCGCGATCGACGTCGCCGCCGCGCTCGGCCTGCTCGCGCAGGCCGAGGACTGGTGCCGACCAATCGTCGACCGCAGCGCCGATCTTGCGATCGAAGGCGGCCGTCACCCGGTGGTCGAAGCGGCCCTCAAGCGCGAGGGCCGCGAATCCTTCGTCGCCAACGATTGCGCGCTTGGCGACGGATCGCGGCTGTGGCTGCTGACCGGGCCCAACATGGCGGGCAAGAGCACATTTTTGCGCCAGAACGCGCTGATCGCGATCCTCGCGCAGATGGGTTCGTTCGTGCCGGCGCGCGCCGCGCGCATCGGCGTGGTCGATCGGCTCTTTTCGCGCGTCGGCGCCGCCGACGATCTCGCGCGCGGGCGTTCGACCTTCATGGTCGAAATGGTCGAAACCGCCGCCATCCTCAACCAGGCGGGCGAACGGGCGCTGGTGATCCTCGACGAAATCGGGCGCGGCACCGCGACCTTCGACGGCCTTTCCATCGCCTGGGCGACGGTCGAGCATCTGCACGATGTCAACCGCTGCCGCGCCCTGTTCGCGACCCACTACCACGAACTGACCGCGCTCGCCGAACGATTGCCGCAGCTTTCCTGCCACGCACTCAAGGTCAAGGAATGGAAAGGCGAGGTGGTGTTCCTGCACGAGGTCGGACCGGGATCGGCCGACCGCTCCTACGGCATCCACGTCGCCAAGCTCGCCGGGTTGCCGCCCGCCGTGGTCGCACGCGCCGAGGAGATCTTGCACCGGCTTGAGAAATCCGATCGGGCCGACGGGGCGCGGGCGCTGGCCGGCGATTTGTCGCTCTTTGCCGCCGAGCGGCCGGGGCCGGCAGCCGTCGACAGTGAAGCCGAGCGCATCCTGCGCGATGTCAACCCGGACGCGTTGTCGCCCAAGGAGGCGCTGGAGCTGATTTATCGTCTCAAAGCGGCGCTCGGGGAGAGCGGGTCGTGAGCGCCATCCCCAAGCCGCGCGAGATTTTCGACCGCAAAGCGCTGCTCGCGCGCGCGGGTGACGCGTTGCCCGCGAAAGCCCCCGCGAAAGCCGACGAATTGGCCGCGCGCGCGGCGGTGCTGGCCATCGCCAAGGATGCCTACCGCAAGGGCTGGGACGAAATCCGCCGCCGCTTCGAAAAGGAAAGGCTTTCCGGCATCGAAGCGGCGCGCCAGCACGCCTATCTGGTCGATCAGCTGGTGCGGGTGCTCTATGACTTGGCCGAGGGACGCGTGTATCCCGCACCCAAAAAACCGCACGAACTTCTGGCGATCGTCGCCACCGGCGGCTACGGCCGCGGCCGGCTGGCGCCGTTTTCCGACATCGACCTGATGTTTCTGCCGGCGAAGAAGATTTCCGCGCGCGGCCAGCGGATCGTCGAGTTCATGCTCTATATCCTCTGGGACCTCGGTCTCAAGGTCGGGCACGCGACCCGCACCGCCGACGAGGCGATCAAGCTCGCCAAGGGCGATCTCACCATCCGCACCAGCCTTCTCGAGGCGCGCTGGGTCTGGGGCGAGCGCGAGACCTTCGACGATTTCCGCGCCCGTTTTGCGCGCGAGGTGGTCGCCGGATCGGGGCGCGATTTCGTCGAGGCCAAGCTCGCTGAACGCGATCAGCGCCTCGCCCGCATGGGCGATTCCCGCTACGTGCTGGAACCCAACCTCAAGGAGGGCAAGGGCGGCTTGCGCGACCTGCAGACCCTGTTCTGGATCGCGAAGTACCTCTACGGTTCAGGCGCGCGAGCGAATCCTCGCGCGCGTCATATGATGCGCCCCTATCGGGGCGACATGGACGCTCTCATCGCCGAGGGCGTGCTCACGGCCGAGGACGCGCGCGTCTTCGCCCGCGCCGACGAGTTCCTGTGGACCGTCCGTTGCCATCTCCACTACCTCGCCGGCCGCGCCGAGGAGCGGCTCTCGTTCGACGCCCAGAAGGAAATCGCGCGGCGGATGAATTATCGCGACCGTGCCGGCGGGCGCGGGGTCGAGAGATTTATGAAACACTACTTCCTGGTCGCCAAGGACGTGGGCGATCTGACCCGCATTGTCTGCGCCGTGCTCGAGGAGGAACAGAAGAAATCCCTGTTTCGCCTCCGCGCCGACGCGCCCTTGTTCGCCAAGCCGCACGGGACCGATTTCCGCATCGACGGCAACCGACTCGCGTTCGCCGACGATGGCGCCGTCGCGCGCGACCCGGTCAACCTGTTGCGGCTCTTCCGCGAGGCGCAGCGGCTCGGCCTCGACGTGCATCCGCGCGCCATGCGCCTGGTCGCGCGCAACGTCCGCCGGGTCGACGCGCGCCTGCGCGAGGACGCCGAAGCCAACCGCATCTTCCTCGACATCCTGACCGACCCCGCCGGCGCCGAGGCGGCGCTGACCTGGCTCAATGAAACCGGCGTTTTTGGCCGTTTCGTCCCCGATTTCGGGCGGGTGGTGGCGCAGATGCAGTACGACATGTACCACGTCTATACCGTCGACGAGCACACCATCCGCGCCATCGGCCTGCTCAACAAGATCGAGCAGGGCGCCTTCGCCAAGGATCATCCGGTGTCGTCGGGGATCATCCACGAACTGCAGTCGCGCCGGGTGCTTTATGTCGCGGTGCTGCTGCACGACATCGCCAAGGGCCGCAGCGGCGATCATTCCGAGATCGGCGCCGAAATCGCCAAGACGCTCGGGCCGCGCCTGGGCCTCAGCGAATGGGAGACCGAGACGGTGTCGTGGCTGGTTCTCCACCACCTTCTCATGAGCCGGACCGCCTTCAAGCGCGACCTCGACGACCCCAAGACCATCGCCGATTTCGTCGCCAAGGTGCAGTCGCCGGAACGCCTGCGCCTCCTGATGATCCTCACCGTCGCCGACATCCGCGCGGTCGGGCCGCAGGTGTGGAACGCGTGGAAGGCGAAACTGCTGCGCGAGCTTTATTTCCTGGCGCTCGAAGCGATGACCGGCGGCGAGCCGGCGCTCCGCCGGAGCGCGCGCGCCGAACAGGCGATGGCCGGCCTCAAGGCCGCGCTCGCCGCCGAACGCCCTGCCTGGACCACGGCCGAGATCGAGGAGCACCTCGCCCGCGGAACGCCTGCCTATTGGCTTGCGTTCGGCGCCGACGACTTGGTCCGCCACGCCCGCCTGATCCGCGAAGCCCAGCGCGACAGCCGCGATCTGGTGATCGAGACCCGCGCCGACGCCGAACGGGCGGCGACCGAGGTTCTCGTCTACACCCACGACCATCCCGGCCTGTTCGCGGGGCTCGCCGGCGCCTTCGCGCTCGCCGGGGCCAACGTGGTCGACGCGCGCGTGACCACGCTCGCCAACGGCATGGCGCTCGACGTGTTCGCAATCCAGGACGTGACCGGCGGCGCCTTCGCCGATCCCGACCGCCTGAAGCGGCTCGAACGCCGTATCGCCGACACGCTCTCGGGCCGCACCAGTTCGGCGCGCGAAATGGAATCGGCGAGCGCGCGCGGCCGGACCGCGCGCCTCGGCGCCTTCACAGTGCCGCCGCGCGCCCTGATCGACAACAAGGCGAGCGCCACCTACACCGTGATCGAAATCAACGGCCGCGACCGGCCTGGGTTCCTGCGCGACATCACCCGCGCCCTGACCCAGGCCGGATTGCAGATTTCGAGCGCGCACATTTCCACCTACGGCGAGCGGGTGGTCGACGTGTTCTATGTGCGCGACGTGTTCGGCCTGAAAGTCGAGAACGAAGGGGAGATCAAGGCGATCCGCGAAAAGCTGCTCGCCGCAATCGCGCCCCCGGATGCGGGCGAATCTTCCGCCAACGCCGCCGCGCCCGGCGCCGACGCCGCATGAGCCTGCTTCGTTCCATCTCGACGGTCGGCGCGTTCACCATGGGAAGCCGGATCCTCGGCTTCGTCCGCGACGCGGCCATCGCCGCGATCGTCGGCGCGGGGCCGGTGGCGGACGCCTTTTTCGTCGCCTTCAAGCTGCCGAACCTGTTCCGCCGGCTGTTCGCGGAAGGCGCCTTCAACGCCGCGTTCGTGCCGCTCTATACCGCCGAGTTGAAGGACGGCCGCGAGCGGGCGCGGGCGTTCGCCGAAGCCGCCCTCGCCGTGCTCGCCTGGTCGCTGGTCGCGTTCGTGGCGGCGGCCGAGATCGCCATGCCGTGGCTGATGCGCGCGTTCGCACCCGGGTTTCTCGACCGGCCCGAAACCTATGCTCTCGCCGTTTCGTTCGCGCGCATCACGTTTCCGTACCTATTGTTCATTTCGCTGGTGTCGCTCGCGGGCGGAGTCCTCAACGCCCATCACCGCTTCGCCGCCGCCGCGGCGACGCCGATGCTGTTGAACCTCTGCCTGATCGGCGCGGTTTTGGGGCTCGCGCCTTATTTCCCGACGCCGGGCCACGCCCTCGCCTGGGGCGTGTTCGCGGCCGGCATCGCGCAGTGCCTGTTCCTGTTCGGCGCGCTCGTGCGCGCGGGCGAACGGCTGCGCCTGGCGCGGCCCGCGTTCGGACCCAAAGTAAAGCTGCTGCTCAAGCGCGCGCTTCCCGTAGCCCTCGGCGCCGGGGTTTACCAGATCAACCTCGCCATCGACATGATCGTCGCCTCGTTTTTGCCGGCGGGCTCGATCAGTTATCTCTTCTACGCTGACCGCATCAACCAGTTGCCCTTGGGCGTGATCGGGGTCGCGGTCGGCACCGTGCTGCTGCCGGTGCTGTCGCGCCAGTTGCGTTCCGGCGACGGGGCGGGGGCGCACGCGAGCCAGAACCGGGCGATCGAATTCGCGCTTCTCCTTACTCTGCCCGCCGCATTCGCGCTGGCGCTCATCGCCGAGCCGGTGGTCGCGACCCTGTTCGGGCGCGGCGCCTTCGGCGCGACGGAAATCCGCGCCACCGCGGCGGCGCTCGCGGTCTACGCCACCGGATTGCCGGCCTACGTGCTGGCCAAGGCGCTGACGCCCGCCTTCTACGCCCGCGAGGACACGGCGACCCCGGTCAAGATCTCGGTCGTCTGCATGGCCGCGAACCTGATCCTCAACATCCTGCTGATGGGGCCGTTCCTGCACGTCGGCATCGCAATCGCGACATCGTTGAGCGCGTGGCTCAACGTCCTGCTGCTTGCCCGCGCCCTGATGCGGCGCGGCGACCTGGCGTTCGATGCCCGCCTCAAGGCGCGCGTTGCTCGCCAGGCGGGCGCGGCGGTGGCGATGGCCGTGACGCTGATCCTGCTTCTGCCCCTGCTTGCGCGACCGCTCGCGGGCGGCGAGGCTTCGCGCGCCCTGGCGCTCGCGGCGCTGGTGGCGGCGGGCGGGATCGTTTACGCGCTCGCCGCCTGGGGCCTCGGCGCCGCCAAGCCTTCCGAACTGCGCGCGGCCCTCCGTCGTTCCAAGGCTTGACCACCTGACCCGGCGAAGGCCATAACACGGCGCTTTCCTTAGGGGCTCGCACCATGCGGCGCATCTTTTCGGGCGTGCAGCCCACCGGCAATCTGCATCTCGGCAATTACCTCGGCGCGATCCGCAACTGGGTGCGGTTGCGGAAGGATTTCGACGATTGCCTGTTCTGCGTCGTCGATCTGCACGCGGTCACCGTGTGGCAGGAACCGGCCCAGCTCACCGCCAGCACGCGCGAGGTGGCGGCGGCGATGATCGCCGCCGGGATCGATGCCGAGCGCAACATCGTCTTCAACCAGAGCCAGGTGCCGGCGCACGCCGAACTCGCCTGGATCTTTTCGTGCGTCGCGCGCATGGGCTGGCTCAACCGCATGACCCAGTTCAAGGAAAAGGCGGGCAAGGACAAGGAAAACGCCGCGGTCGGCCTGTTCGCCTATCCGGTGCTGATGGCCGCCGACATCCTCGCCTACAAGGCGACCCACGTGCCGGTGGGCGAGGACCAGAAGCAGCACCTGGAACTCGCCCGCGACATCGCCCAGAAATTCAACAACGATTTCGGGGTGTCGTTCTTTCCCGTGGTCGAACCGATGATTTTCGGCGCGGCGACCCGGGTGATGTCCTTGCGCGACGGCAGCAAGAAGATGAGCAAATCGGACGCCTCCGATTATTCGCGCATCAACATGACCGACGACGCCGACGCGATCGCCCAGAAGGTCCGCAAGGCGCGCACCGATCCCCATCCGCTGCCGGAAAACGCCGCCGGCCTCAAGGACCGGCCTGAAGCCGCCAACCTGATCGGCATCTATGCCGCGCTTTCCGACCAGACGCCGGAAGAGGTCTTGAACCGGTTCGGCGGCGAGCAGTTTTCCACCTTCAAGCAGCACCTCGCCGATCTCGCGGTCGCCAAGCTCGGCCCGATTCAGGACGAAATGCGCCGGCTGATGGCCGATCCCGGTCACGTGGACCGGATACTGGCCAAGGGCGTGGAACGGGCCCGCGCGCTCGCCGAGCCGGTTCTGGCCGAGACCAAGCGCATCGTCGGTTTTCTCCATCCCGGATGAGCTTAAACCCCTGACCATACAGTGGTTTTTTGGGATTTTCCGGCGGGCGGCGCTTGAACCAGTCCGGAAAAAGGTCCATGTAGTTGGGACGATCCGCTCGCAACCGGAGGAGTCCGCATGTTCATCCAGACCGAAGTCACGCCCAACCCCGCGACGCTCAAGTTCCTGCCCGGATGCGCGGTCATGCCGGGCGGCGGAACGGCCAACTTCGTCAACGCGGCCGAAGCCGGGCGCTCGCCGCTGGCGAGCCGCCTGTTCGATCTCGAGGGCGTCGCCGGCGTGTTCCTGGGCGCGGATTTCGTTACCGTGACCAAGGAAGGGCGCATGGATTGGGACGCGATCAAGCCCCAGATCCTCGGCGCCCTGATGGACCACTTCGCCTCGGGCAAGCCCGCGGTCGAGGGCGCCGCCGCCGCCGCCGCCGCGGCCGACGATCCGGTCGTCGCCCAGATCAAGGAACTGCTCGACACCCGGGTGCGCCCGGCGGTCGCCCAGGACGGCGGCGACATCATCTTCCGGCGCTTCGAGAACGGCGTCGTCTATCTGCACATGCAGGGCTCGTGCTCGGGCTGCCCGAGCTCGACCGCGACCTTGAAGCACGGGATCGAGAACATGCTCCGCCACTACATCCCCGAGGTTTCGGAAGTCCGCGCCGCGGAGTAGCGCGCACCCCGCCTTGAAAAGGGCCCTTCCCCGGCCGGGGAGGGCCCTTTTTGTTTGTCCATATTGATCAACCGAGGAGATTTTCCATGGCTTGGATCGCGTTGTTTTTCGCGGGCCTGTTCGAGATCGGCTGGGCGGTGGGCCTCAAGTATACGGAGGGGTTCACCCGCCTCGCGCCCTCGGCGCTGACGATCGCGGCGATGGTCGCGAGCCTTTGGCTGCTCGCGGTCGCCCTCAAAAGCCTGCCGCTCGGCACCTCGTACGCGGTTTGGACCGGCATCGGCACGGTGGGTACCGCCGTCCTCGGCATTGTCCTGTTCGGCGAATCGACCGACCCATTGCGACTTCTTTGCATCGGCCTGATCGTTATCGGTATTGCGGGCCTCAAGGTCGTGACGCCCGGATGACGCCCCCAGTTGGGGTATTTCCCGTATGGCGCCGAATTCGGACCTTGGTTTAAGCCCAATAATTTCGATAATCTTCAATAAATTCAGTAAAATTTTGGACACAATTAATGTGTCACGTCAGATATGATCATGCCAAAAAATGTTATATATCAAATTGTTAATGCTATATGATGATATTTTAATATTTATTTTAGAAAACGGTTTATTTTATCCTATTAACAATTTGATCTTGCGTTTATTTTTCCTGTCCGATTTTGCTGCGTTGCAAAAAAGTGTTGATCCCGGCCGCGACTTGGCTTATTTCCCCGTCAACTAATTGATCCGTTAACGGCGTCATGCGAGCCGGCCAAAACGCCGTATTTAGACCCTGGGATGGCTTCGACCTACTACGAGTAGTGTGAACTACAAGTTTTTAAGGCCGAGACTTTGTCAGGGTGGATCGGAATGTATCCGAAGGCTGGCGCACGAAAATTCTCCAAACGCCAACCCAGGCCGGCAACGGTAACGACCGGCTCTGTCCGCGCGCTCTGGAAAAAAACGTCCCTGAGCCGAATCTCGCAGGGGCTTTCCCTCCTCTACCTCGGGTCCCTGGTCGCGATCCTGGTCGCCGCCGCCTGGTCGATCCCGCCGCGCCTGTCCGCCCCGTCCTCCACCGTCAAGCCGTCCCCCACCGTCAAGATCGTTCTTCCCGTCAGCGCGCCGGTACCGGCGGCGGTCGCGCGCGTGACCGAGGAGCCCCTGCCGCCGCCCGGGTCCGCGCCCGCGCCCTTCGGGTACGCGAGCCTGGTCGAGGCGTTCGACCAGCTCGGCTACGCGTTTCCCCTGATCGGCGACGGCGCGACCGGCGTGCCGCGCCTGATCCTGGCGTCGCTGCCGCACGACCTGGCCGAGGTCCCCGAAAACGCCGAGCGCAAGGCGATCTTCTTCCGCGCCGTGTTGCCGCTTGTCCTTCGGGTCAACGAGGAGATTCTCGCCGAGCGCAAGAAGCTCCTCGACATCCGCGCCCGGCTTCGCGCCCACCATCACGTCACCCAGGCCGAGCGCGCGTGGCTCCAGGCTATGGCCGAGCGTTACGAAACCACGCCCGGCGACATCGAGCAGCTGGTCAAGCGGATCGACGTCATTCCGCCCTCGCTCGCGCTCGCGCAAGCCGCGGAGGAAAGCGGGTGGGGTTCGTCGCGATTCGTGCGCGAGGGCAACGCGCTGTTCGGTCAATGGGTCATGGTCGACGAGGGTCACCAGCTGCCGCTGATGCGCGACGAAGGCCGCACCCACCGGGTGGCCAGCTTCGCGAGCCTGCTCGATTCGACCCGCGCCTACGCGCGTAATCTGAATTCGCACAGGGCCTATCGCGAGTTCCGCGACGCGCGCGCGGCGGCGCGCGCCGAAGGGCGCGCCGCGAGCGGTTTCGAGCTCGCGCAGCACCTCGGACGCTATTCGCAGCGGGGCGCGGCGTATGTCCACCGCATCCGCGGGCTGATCGTGGTCAACGAATTGCGCGAGCTCGACGGCGCCCAGCTCGATGCGCGCGAAGTGCGCTTGAGCGACGACCGGCCGATGGCCGGCCTCGGCTATCTCTCCTTCTTCTAGCTCTTCACGTAGAACTGCCGCCCGAACCAGTACCAGCGCCCCTCGCCGGCGGGGAGCGTGCAGTTGATCCGCGTCCGTCCCTTAGGGAAGGGATTGGCGAAGCGCGCCTCGATCCGCGTTTCGCCGAGCCGTTCGATCTTTCCCACGCCCTCGTGCGAGGCGTGGCAGACGATTCGCTCGATTCCTTCGACCTTCCGCGTCAACGTGAACCCGAACGCGGGCGGATTGGGGCGCCCGACCAGGGGATCGAGCGGCGTGAGTTCGGCGATCGGCAATGCGATCGTGTTGACCACTTGGCGGAAACGCTTGGCTTCGCCCCACTGTTCGTTGAAGGCGAAACGGGGAAGGTAGAATTTTTCGACCGGATTATTGGCGATGTCCCGCCCGAGCGCGCCCGAATGCTGGCCGAATGCCGCGACGAAACCGGCGTTCTTGACCGCCTCGATCGTCTCCCGGCTGGCCTCGCCGAAGGGATAGGCGAACAACGCAGGCTTGCGGCCGAGCCGTTCTTCCCACACCTTCGCCGCCCGCTCGATTTCGGCGCGCGCGGTCGCCGCGTCGGCATCCGCCATATGGAGATGCGAGGCGGAATGGTGGCCGATGTCCACCAGCGGGTCCTTGGCCAGCTCGCGGATCTGGTCCCAGGTCATGTAGCCGCGGATCGGCTGATGGTGGTAGTCGGTCGCGGTGAAGAGCGTGAACGGCAGCCCCGCCTTCTTGAAGCGCGGCCAGGCCTCGGCGAATACCGATACGAAACCGTCGTCGATGCTGATGCCGACCGCGCGTTCGGGCAACGGCCGGCCGGCCTGGAGATCCTCGACGATTTTCCGCACCGGCAGCACGGCGTAGCGCCCGCTCGTCAATTCGCCGATGTGGTCCTCGAGCTGGGCCAGCGTGGTATTGGTCGAGGGGTATTTGTCCTCGCCGAAGCGGTGGTACATGACGATCACCGCCGAATCGGCGGCGCGCGCTTCGAACGCCGAAAAAATCGCCGGCGCCAGCACGGCTTGGATCGCGATCAGACCCGAGAGAATCGGAACGGCGAGAATGCGCGGCACGGCTTCAGAGTTCCGCCAGGGCCCGGCGATGCAGGTCGGCGCTGTCCTTGCCGTAACAGCAGAAAACGACGCCGATCAACCCGGAATGGCGCGCGAGCGATTGCGCGACCGCGCGCACGGCGATGCCCGCCGCGCGTTCGGCGGGAAAACCGTAGATGCCGGTCGAGATGGCGGGGAAGGCCACGGTGGCGAGCTGATGCCCGGCGGCGAGCCTGAGAGATTCGCTGTAGCACGAGGACAGCAGCGCGTCCTCGTTCTCATTGCCGCCTTTCCAGATCGGCCCGACCGCGTGGATGACGTAGGGCGCCTTTAGGTTGTAGCCCTTGGTGATGCGCGCGCCGCCGGTCGGGCAAGGGCCGACTTCCGCGCACACTTCGGCGAGAAGCGGGCCGGCCGCGCGGTGAATGGCGCCGCAAACGCCGCCGCCGGGCGCGAGTTGCTCGTTGGCCGCGTTGACGATCGCGTCCACATCGAGGGTGGTGATGTCGCCTTCGACGACTCCCATGCGATCGATAGACATGGGATAAATATAGCATTCTCGCGCATTCCGGGTAGTGCCGCCTGGATTTTCGGCCCAACGGGGACATATCCTTGCCCCGGCAACCTTTTGGGAGGATCGCTCGTGAAACGCTGCGCCTGGGCCGGGGACGACCCCCTCTACGTCGCCTATCACGACACCGAATGGGGCGTGCCGGCGCGCGACGATGACCGTCTGTTCGAGTTCCTGATCCTCGAGGGCGCACAGGCGGGCCTGAGCTGGATCACGGTCTTGCGCAAGCGCGAGAATTACCGGCGCGCGTTCGACGGCTTCGATCCGGAAAAGATCGCCCGCTACGGCAAAAGCAAAATAGCGCGCCTGATGCGGGACGCAGGCATCGTGCGCAACCGATTGAAGATCGAAGGCGCCATCGCCAACGCGCGCGCGTTCCTGGATGTGCGGGACGAATTCGGGAGTTTCGCCCGCTACATGTGGGATTTCGTCGACGGCCGCCCGATTCAGAACCGCTGGAAGACCCTGCGCCAGATTCCCGCTGCCACGCGCGAATCGGACGCCATGAGCAAGGACATGAAAAAGCGCCGGTTCAAGTTCGTCGGCTCGACCATCTGCTACGCCCATATGCAGGCCTGCGGCATGGTCAACGACCACCTGGTCGATTGCTTCCGCCACCGCGAGGTCGCGCGGGCGAATCCCCGCGCGCAATATTAAATTCTGCGCCTCTATCGGGGCGCGCATGGGGTGTTGAAGGTCCGGGAGTCGCGGAATTCCGCCGTTCCTTGCGAACCCTTCATTGCAAGATTGGGAAGTTCAAATCCTCTCGTCGGGACCGTATAATGACCGCCGAATTGACGGCGACGGATTTAAGGTCATGAACGAAATCGTCTTTCAGGTGGAGGAAGCCCCCGAGGGGGGGTTCACCGCCCGCGCGCTCGGCGCTTCGATCTTCACCGAGGCGGATACCTTGGATGCTCTGCGCGCGGCCGTGCGCGACGCCGTCGCCTGTCATTTCGATCCGGCCGAGCGGCCCGGAGTCATTCGCCTGCATTTCGTCCGCGACGAACTCCTCACGGCATGAGGCTTCCCCGCGATTTGAGCGGGGACACCCTCGCCCGATCCCTCCGGCAATTCGGATACGAAACCACTCGCCAAACCGGAAGCCACCTGCGGCTAACGACGCACCGGGGCGGCGAACATCACATCACAATCCCCCGCCATGCCGCGCTTCGCGTCAATAACTCAATTTTTCTATGGAACTAGGTGTTGTTGTCTCATTGATCGAATTGATCAGATTATTTGCGAACAATTTTCTCGATCAGCAAGGACCTTTCAATCCAATAAATAGATTTCCAACAATGTCTAAATTCTAGCCGCCTGGAATCGATATGCCCCTTCGATAAATGGCATCGCCTGCATTAGTTCGGCCGTAGTGGTAATCTTGATTCGAAGTTTTAAATCCCTCCAGCCATGAGATTCGGGAATTGTTGTTGTAATGCTGGTCGGATCTGGAACACTAACATCGATTAGATGTAATATGATCGCTGATCGCTGAACTTTAACTTCCAGAAAAACTTTACCACCGGGAAGTTTATAAGCGATCCGTTGGCCGGGAGTACAGATTTCTGCTTCACCCAAGCGGTTATCCAATTTAATTATATCTTGCCGAAGCTGATATAATAATTGCCGTCTGGCTTCGTCAGTATACGAAGCGTGATCGTTAAAAGTGACGGAGGATTTAGGAGAAATGCGAGGTTTCACGCGATTCGAATTTCCCGGTGCAATTATTTTCAATTCTCCCGTATCGCTTTCTCGATCTTTTAGTTCCATTGATTGATCAAAGGAATACGAGAACTCTTCTGGCTTTTCAATTTTTCCAATCTCCTTTGCCACCTCGCTGATCACTTTAATCGCCGTTTTTAATGGAATCACAAAAAATTCACGATTAGTCGAAGAGCGAAAGGACGAAAGTTTCTGATGAACCAAGCGTTCGGCTTTTTCACAATCAACTACTTGTTCTTCATAAAGGACTTCGAAATTTTGAGGCACGCCTGTGGCAGAAGAAATTTCTGCCGCCCGAAGCTCAGGAGTCTTCGTGGTTTTCCCGATCTTGTAATGATCTTTTTGAAAGGCTCGATTAAATAAAATATAGATATAGCCCTCAGACATTATGGCATCCCTAAAACTCGTCCTGTATTAAATACACGGTGGGAATTTTTCTATTTATTGCAATTTTATTCGATAGCAGCAAGCCCTCACCCCCTTCGGCGACCAGCGGCGGATTGTCCACCAGAGCAGGACGAGGCCGCACCGCGCGGCTCGAACCCGCGCGCGCCTTAAGGTCGGCCGTCGCCCCGTCTCCTGCTCCCCGTTGCCTAAGTGGTACCGCCGGGAGTATCATAGATTATGACCCGGGCGTGGAAGACGCTGGCCGCCATGCGGGCCAACCCCAAGGCGGATTGGCGCATGGCGGAACTGGAAACCGTCGCCACGGCCGTCGGCGTTTCCGTCCGCAAGTCGGGCGGAAGCCATGTCGTCTTCCGCGCGCCGACGGGGGCAAAGTTGACGGTACCGGCGCGCCGTCCGATCAAGCCCGTCTATGTCCGCCTGTTTGTCGCCTTCATCGAGGAAGCCGCAGGAGTCCGAAATGGCTAGAGGCCCCGAATACCCCTTCGTCATCACGCCGCTCGAACGCGCGGACGGCGGGGGGTACCTGATCGAGTTTCCCGACCTGCCCGGCTGCGTTTCCGACGGCGAGACGCCCGAGAAGGCCATCGCCAGCGGTCGCGCGGCGGTGCGCGCCTGGATCGCCGCCGCCAAGGCGCATCGCGATCCTGTGCCGCCGCCGTCGGCGCGCGCGACCTATAGCGGCAAGTGGCAAATCCGCATGGCGCGGTCGCTGCACCACCGGCTGGCGGAGCGCGCGAAGGCGGAAGGCGTCAGCCTGAACGTGTTCGCCACCACCATCCTCGCCGAGGCCCTGGGTCGCCCGGCGCGCTCGCGCCAAGACCGGAAGATCCGGCGCGCGGGCGAATCGTCGCGCGAAGGCGCGCCTACCGGCGCGACGCGCGCATAAAATAATGCGCCTCTATCGGGGCGCGCGGCCTGAGCGTGCCTACCCCTTCGGCGGCCAGCGGCGGATCATCCACCAGAGAAGAACGAGTCCCGGCAGCGCCGCCAGCGTCGAGACGACGAAGAACCACGTCCACTCCATCCGGTCGGCGAGCCAGCCCGCGCCCGAGGACATGGCGGTGCGCGAAAACGCCATCAGCGACGTCAGCAGCGCATACTGGGTCGCGGTGTAGGCGCGGTTGCAGAGGCTGGAGAGATAGGCGACGAACGCCGCCGTGCCCATGCCGGTGGTCACGTTCTCGACCGCGATGGTGACGGCGAGCATGGCGAGATCGCGCCCGACCCAGGCCTGGACCACGAACACCAGGTTGGACGCCGCCATCAGGATGCCACACGCGAACAGGCCCCACATCAGGCCGGTGCGCGCGAGCAGGATGCCGCCCAGGAATCCTCCGCCCAAGGTCGCGGCGACGCCGAACACCTTCACCACCTCGGCGATCTCGGTCTTGGTGAAGCCGATGGTGCCGAGGAAGAACGGCATCTTCATCACCGCCAGCACCTGGTCGCCGAATTTGTAGAGGAGAATGAAGGCGAGAATCGCGAGCCAGCCTTCGCGCTTGGTGAAATCGGCCAAGGGCGCGATGGCGGCGACGTGGAACGAGCCCAGGAACGCGCGCAGCGTCTTCGCGCCCTCGGGAATTCGGCGGGCGAGCCATGCCGGCGGTTCCACGGCGACCTTCGGCGGTGCGGGCGGTTCCGGGTTCGCGAGAATGGCGACGACGCCGACCCCAACCGCGGCGGCCATGACCAGAAACGCGGTTTCCCACGGCACCAGATCCGCCAGCACCAGGCCGCCCGCCGCGCTCGCGAGCTGGCCGACGCGCCAGCCGAACACGGCGGTGGCGGCGCCGGCGGCGAAGCGGCGCTCGTCCAGCACCTCGACCCGGTAGGCGTCGACCACGATGTCCTGGGAGGCGGACGCGAACGCGACCAGCAGCGCCAAGGCCGCCACCGTCCACGGCGCCGCCTTGGGATCGGGAACGCCGAGGGCGAAGATAACAACGAATAGCAGGAATTGCGTCGCCAGCACCCAGGCGCGCCGGCGGCCGAGCGCCGCCGACAGAAACGGCAGGCGCGCGTGGTCCATCAACGGCGCCCATACGAATTTGAGCGAATAAGGAAGGCTCACCAGCGCGAACAGGCCGATGGCGGTCTTGCTCAGGCCGGCTTCGACCAGGCGCGCGGTCAAGGGTTCCGCCAGCACGCCGAACGGAAGGCCGCTCGAAAACCCGAGAAACAGCAAAGACAGCACGCGCCGGTCGGCGTAGACTCTAAGCGCGTCGGTCCAGCCGGGTCGGGAAACGGCTCCGCTCACGCGCGCGCCCCCGCGGGTGCGAGCAGTTCGTCGGCCGCCGCCAGCGCCGACGCCATCGGAATTTGGGCGATGCAGGGAAAGGCCGCGCCACGTTCACGTTCGCGCGTGCAATTCCAGAAACAGTGGTAGCACTCGAGCGGAACGCTCAAGAAGCGCGCGGTCGCGGGCGTGAGTTCCTTCGGATACGGCACGAATTCGCCGAAATGCCCGCCGCCCACGAACACCACCGTCGGCCGGCCGAGCGCGATGGCGAGGTGCGCCGGGCCCGAATCGTTGCTGACGACAAGCCGGGCGCTCTTCATCAAATCCATCAGGCGGGAAAGCCCGGTCTTGCCCCGCCAGTCATGGATGCCGGGTTCGGCGAGGAGGCGCGCGAATTCGGGATGGTCGGCGTGCGCCGGAGCCAGGCCGACGAACACGCAAGCGAGGCCCCTGTCGCGCAAGGCGCGCGCCAAGGCGACGTAGGACTCGATCGGCCAGCGCCGGCCGGGTTCGTTGGCGCCGGCGTTGAAGAGCGCGTAGGCGCGGGAGCCGTCGAGCGGCGCGGGCAACGGTTCGCCCCGCCACGCGATGCGGGGAATTTGGGGCGCGATGGCGCGCCCCGCGATCGCCGAGACGAAACGGAAATGCCGGACGATCTCATGGTCCGGATAGGCGCCGGTATCGACGACCCGGGAGGCGTAACTCAGATAATAGCGGTATTCGGCGCGGGTCTTTTCGCTGACGTAAGGATAGGACATCGCCGCCTCGGGCGCGGCCGAGACGTAGGCGAGCGCGTCCGCCATCAGCGCGCGGCGGAAAAAGGCGTCGACCGCGACCGCGCGCGCGTTGATCCGCCGCACCTTGAGCGCGGTCAAAAACCGGTACAACGGGCGGCGCGCGAAGCGATGCTCGTCGATGGTGACGACGCGGTAGCCTTCGAACACCTGCGGCGCGATCTCGCGCCAACTGGCGCAACCGAGCACGGTGATTTCGGATGGCGCGACGCCGAACGCATCGGCGTAATGGTCGAGGGCCGCGCGGAACAGCACCATGTCGCCGATGCCGTCCATGCGCACGACCAGAAGCCCGCGCTTTTCGCCGCCAACCGGGAAATGCCGCGCGATCCAATCGAGAAAACGGAATATCCGCCAGCGCCGGCGCATGCCCGCGGGCGCCAGGCGCCAGAAGGGCGAGACGCGGAACGATTCCGCCGGCAATACGCGCCCGATTCCCTGCCCGTCGATCGCGCTCGGCGCCATGCCCCGTCCTTCCCGAATCGCGATTATACGGCGCGAAAGGCCGCGCGGGGAGGTCCGTCGCGCGGCGATTGCGCCTATTCGGCGCGGTATTTCTGGAGCAGTTCGGTCAGCAGCCGCGACGTTTCGGTCATGTGCTGTTCGAGCAGGCTGACGACCGCGTTGGCGTTGCGCACCTTATAGGCCGCCAGGATCGCCCGATGCTCGGCCTGCGCCTGCTTGCGATAGTCGGAACCGGTGATCAGCACCCGGATGAAACGGTCGATCCGGGCGTCAAGCGTCTCGATCATGGTCGAAAGACGCGGGCGGGCGGCGCGCTCGTAAAGAGTGGAATGGAAGCGCCAATTCAATTCCATCCAGCGCGCGACATCGTCGGTGCGTTCGGAATCCTTCAGCGCCCTGTCCGCGCGCGCGAAAATATCCGCGTCCGCCAAAGGCAGCGCCCAGCGCACCGCCTGGGTTTCGAGGACGCAACGGATTTCGAGCAACTCGCGCGCCTCTTCCGGAGACAGGTCGCTCACCGTCGCGCCGCGATTGGGCCGAAGGGTGACCAAGCCTTGCGCCGAAAGATGGCGCAAAGCTTCCCGCACCGGGATATGGCTGACGCCGAAGCGTTCGGCGATGGCGTCCTGGCGGAGCGGACTTCCGGCGGGAAGCCCGCCGCCGAGAATTTCGTCGCGCAGAGATTGCGCGATCCGGTCGGCGGCGGACAGCGAATGGTTGGGCTGAGATTCGGACGACATGGTTGAATCGTATATAAAATCGCCTCTTAAAGCGAGAGGCTGGGATTTGAGCCACAAAAACAGAAGATTATCTTTGTTTATATAACCAATTGATGAAAAACATATAATTATGTCGATCCCGCGCCGAATCCGTTAGGCGGGCAAATTTATTTAATATATGATTTTTCTCGTTCGGGCGAAGGAAGCGTCGAACATCCGTGCCCGGATTCAACGCAGAGGAGGACCGCATGATCACCGCCATCGTCCGCTACAAGCTGCCGGCGTCGATCGGCTACGACGAATGCCGCGCGCATTTCCACAAGATCGCGCCCAACTTCAGGACCGCCAAGGGGCTCATCAGCAAGCACTTCATCTGGCGCGAAAACGGTACCGCCGGCGGCGTCTATCAATGGGAATCGCTCGCCGACGCCAAGGCGTTCTATTCCGGCCCGTGGCTGAAGGGCATTCTCGATCGCTACGGCCAGTATCCGGAAATCGAGTACTACGAAGTGTTCGCGCTGACCGACAATTCGAAGGGCAGCGTGGAAAAATTCGAGGACCCAGCCCACGCCGCGCAACGCAAGGCATCCTGAAAAATCGCCGATTCATAAAGATTCAACCAATCCAGGGAGCATTCCATGATCAAGCGACGTTCATTCATCAAGCACACCGCCACCGCCGCAGTCGCGGCGGCCGGGGCGGCCGCCTTTCCCAAGCCGGCGCTCAGCCAGGGACGGATGGAATGGCGGATGGTGACCGCCTGGCCGAAGGGCCTGCCCGGCCTCGGCTCCGGCGCCGACCGGCTCGGCCAACGCATCACCGCCATGTCGGGCGGGCGGCTTTCGATCCGCGTGTTCGCCGCCGGCGAACTGGTGCCCGGCCTGCAGACCTTCGAGGCGGTGCAAAGCGGCACCGCCGAGATGGGCCATGACACGCCTGGATTCCATCTCGGCAAAAACCGCGCGTTCGCCTATTTCTTCGGCGCGCCGTTCGGCATGTCCTACTCCGAACACGTCGCGTGGCTCGATCACGGCGGTGGCCAGGCCCTGTGGGACGAACTCAGCGCGCAATTCGGCATCAAGAGTTTCGCCATCGGCAACATCGGCACGCCGCCTTTCGGCTGGTTCAAGAAGGAACTGAAGACGGCCGACGATTTCAAGGGCATCAAGATGCGCATGCCCGGCATCGGCACCGAGATGATCCGCCGGCTCGGTGCGGTGCCGACCCTGATGGCGCCCGGCGACTTGTTCCCGGCATTGCAGGCGGGCACGTTGGACGCGACCGACTTCACCGGCCCGGCCAACGACATGGCGCTCGGATTCCACCAAGTCTGCAAGTTCGTCTACTGGCCGGGGATCCAGAAGCCGGGCGCGGTTCAGCAGGTCGTCATCAAGAAAGAGAAGTACGACGCGCTGCCGAACGACCTCAAGGAAGTCGTCAAGATCGCCTGCCAGGCCGCGCACCAGGACATGCTCGCCGAATACAATTGGATCAACGCCAAGGCGGCGAAGGTCCTGCGCGAAAGTCACTCCGTCAAGTTCCTGACCTTGCCGAACGATCTTCTGGTCGCGCTCGGCAACACCGCCGGACAGCTCTTGATGGAGGAGCGCGAGAAGCTCGATCCCCTCGGCAAGAAGATTTGGGAATCCTACTTCAAGGCGCGCACGGACCTGATGGCGTTGAGCGACAACGCCGATCGCGGGCTCTACAACGCGCGCTTGCTGAACATCAAATACCCGACCTGACCCGGCGCACGTGACTTCGACCGGGATTCTCGCGCGGCTTGCCGCCCGACTCGACGTCTTCACGGCGTGGGTCGGGCGGATCGTCGCCTATCTGTGCGTGGCGACGGTATTGATCTGCTTCGCCAACGTCTATCTGCGCTACGCGCTCGGCGTCGGATTCGTCTGGTTGCAGGAATCCTACATCTGGACCCATTGCGCCGCGATCATGTTCGGATCGTCCTACGCGATCCTTCAAGGCGGTTTCGTGCGCGTCGACATGTTCTACAACCGCATGAGCGCGCGAGGCAAAGCGTGGGTCGATCTGTTCGGCACGATCGCGTTCCTGGCGCCGTTCCTGCTGATGATGATGTTTTCCGGTTGGTCGTTCTTCCTGGCTTCCTGGAAAATGAACGAGCGCTCGGCCTACGAAAGCGGGCTTTCGGGTGTCTACCTGCTCAAGGGCACGATCCTGATATTCGCGTTTCTGGTCGGCGTGCAGGCGCTCGCCATCATGCTCCGCTCCGTGCTCACGCTGCTGGACCGCGCGCCGGCCGCCAAGCCGGCCGGGTCGCCCGAGAGGACCTGAACGGGGCCGGCCATGAGCACCATCCTGATCGGCGAAATCCTCTCGGTCGCGATGTTCGTCGGTTTGATCGGCGCACTCATGCTCGGCTATCCGATCGCTTTCACGCTGCCCGGGGTCGCGCTCGTGTTCGCGTTGATCGGTTGGGCGTTCGGGGCTTTCGACCTCACCTACTTCAACGCGCTGCCGCTGCGCTATTGGGGCATCAACACCAACGAAGTGCTGATCGCGGTGCCGCTGTTCATCATCATGGGGGTGATGCTGGAACGATCGCGCCTCGCGGAAAACCTGCTCACCACCATGGGCGAGCTGTTCGGCGAACTGCGCGGCGGACTCGGCATTTCGACCATTATCGTCGCCACCTTGCTCGCCGCCTCGACCGGGATCGTCGGCGCGACCGTGGTCACCATGGGTCTGATCAGCCTGCCCGCGATGCTCAAGGCGGGTTACGACAAGCGCCTCTCCACCGGCCTGATCTGCGCCTCGGGCACGCTCTGCCAGATCGTTCCGCCGTCCACCATCCTCGTGTTCCTCGCCGTCATCCTGCAAAGCGCCCACAGCCAGGCGCAGATGGCCAAGGGCAACTTCAACCCGACCACGCTCTCGGTCGGCGATCTGTTCGCCGGGGCGTTTTTTCCCGGCTTGGCACTGGCCGGGCTTTATATCGTCTGGGTCGCGCTCAATGCCCTCTTCCGACCGGCGAGCGCGCCCGCCCTCAAGCTTACGGCCGAGGAAAAGCGCGGGCTCGGCGGCCGGGTGGTGGTGGCGCTGCTGCCGCCTTTGATGCTGATCGCGGCGGTGCTGGGTTCGATCATCGCCGGGGTCGCGACCCCGACCGAGGCGGCATCCGTCGGCGCGATCGGCGCGGTTCTGCTCACCCTGGTCAAGATTCTCTCCGAGCATTTCGCCAAGCGTCTAGCGGCCGAAGCGGTGCAGCACGGCCTATTCTGGTTCTGGGTCGCGTTCTTCGCCTTGACCATCGGCCTTGCCCTGTTCGCCGGCGCGTTCGGGGTTTTGACGCTCGCCGTCGTCGGTCTGACCGGCGGCATCGCGGCCGCGACCGTCATCCCCGAAGTTCGCCGCCAGTTCTACAACATCCTCGACGAAGTCAGCCGTTCGAGTCTGGTCATGACCGCGATGGTGTTCGTGATCTTCATGGGCGCGAGCGTGTTTTCGGTCGTCTTCACCCGTCTCGGCGGCGAAACCCTGGTCCACCAGTTTCTCGCCGCCATGCCCGGCGGCGTTCACGGCGCGCTGTTCATCGTCATGCTGGTGATGTTCGTGCTCGGCTGCTTTCTCGATCCGTTCGAGATCATCTTCGTCGTGGTGCCGATCGTCGCGCCGGTCCTGCTCAAGATGGATGTCGATCCGATCTGGTTCGCGGTTCTGATCGGGATCAATCTTCAGACCAGCTATCTCACCCCGCCGTTCGGTTTTTCATTGTTCTTCCTGCGCGGCGTCGCGCCGCCCGTAGTCACCACCGGCGACATCTATCGCGGCATCGCGCCCTACGTCGCGATTCAGGCGATCGCGCTCGGCATCGTCTGGATTTATCCGCCGCTCGCGCTCTGGCTGCCGAAAGCGATCTACGGCTGAGCAAACGGGTCGCGCTCAGTCCGGGACCGATGGAGCGGCGGGGCGCGCGCGCAACCGCAAGGCTCGCCGGCCGCGGGGCAGGGGCGGCGGTAAACGATCCCCGCAACCGGCGTCAATGCATACGGTCGATAAGAGTTACGCCAAGGCCCGGCCCCTCCGGCACCTTGATGGTCATCGCCTGGTGGTCCCACACGTCCTCGACGATGTCGCGGCGATGCAGCAGGACGCCGGCGAACAGATCGCTGGCGTAGCGGATGTGGCTGGTCGACGCCGCCAGGTGGGCCCCGGCGGCGATTCCGGGCCCGAGTTCCATGTTGCTGCCGACGATGACCGTGAGGTTCGCGGCCTTGGCCACCGCCGCCACCTTGCGCGCCTTGTGGATGCCGCCGACCTTGCCGAGCTTGATGTTGATGATGTCGGCGGCATCGGCGTCGATGATGCGATGCACGTCCTCGAGGCTCATCGCCGATTCGTCGGCGAGGATCGGTACCGGCAGCGCGTGACGCAGCCGCGCCATGCCGGCGATGTCGGCGCTTCGGCAAGGCTGCTCGATCATCTCGAGGTCGTATTCCACGAGCTTACTCAAGAAGCGGATGCCGTGGTCGACGGTATAGGCGGTGTTGGCGTCGATTCGTATCGCGGGCTCCGGCCCAAGCCCGGCACGCAAAAGACGGACCTTCTCATGGTCGTCGCGGTCATTGTGGCCGATCTTGACCTTGAACACGCGGTAGCCTTCCTGGAAGCGCGCCAAGCCTTCGGCCACTGTCTCCCGTACACCCTTGATGCCGATGACCCAGGTGCAGTCGATACGCACGCGCACCTTGCCGCCGATCAATCCCCAGACCGGCATGTCGAGCGATTTGCCCATGACGTCGTGGCAGGCGAAGTCGATCGCCGCCTTGGCCGAGCTGATACCGGCCAACTCGGCGTCCATCGCCTCGACGATCGCCTCGATGTCGAAGGGATCATGGCCGACGAGGGTTGGCGCCAAGTAGTTGATGGCGGACAGTATGATATCTCCGGTTTCGCCCATGAAGGCCGGAATCGTCGAAACGGAACCGACGCCGGTGACGCCACCGTCGGTTTCGACGAAGGCCAGAATGTGCTCGCATTCTTCCATCGTCTGGGTGGCGATGGCGAACGGTTCGATCAGCGGCACGCGGACGATGCGTCCGCCGACGCGCGTGATCCTCGGGCTCATGCTTGCCGTCTACGCCGCCCGCGTCCAGACGCGCGGCCACAGGTCCGAATCCAGAGGACCGCCGGCGGGAATGTTCGGCTCCCATAGCATCGGTTGAATGTTGGGGCGCGGATAGTAGACCGCGTCGTCGCCGGCCCAGCGCGTGATGTAGGCGCGCCGGCGCCGGTCCGGGCGCGTGTTGCCGGGCGCGCCGTGTACGGTGAGCGCGTGATGCACGGTGCAATCGCCGGGCTTGAGTTCGTATTGGGCGAACTGAAGTTCGCTCCGCATGTTCTCGATGTCCGGCACCGGCGGAAGGTCTTCCGTGTAACGGCCATCGCCGAGAAAAGCCTCGGCCTTGAAACGCTTGTTCCATCTATGCGAGCCTTTCACGTACTCGACCGCGCCGGTTTCCTTGGTCACGTCGTCGAGCGCGAGCCAGAGCGTGCATACCTGCGAACCGTTCACCGGCCAATAGGTCAGGTCGTGGTGCCACATCGTGCGTTCGCGCGTCTTTGGTTCCTTGATCAGAAACTGGTCGAAAAAAATATTGATCTTCTTCGAACGCATGATGGTGCCGACGATCTCGGCCGCCGGGGAGCCGAAGATGAAGTCCTTGAAGCCGTCGTGGCGCGGCCACAGGAAGGTGTTGTTGTAGAAGCGCCCGCTGTCGCCCTTCTTGGCCAGTTCCTGCTGCATCTTGCCGGGCGTGCTCATGTCCCAATCGGCGAGTTCGCGCAGGCGCTCGATCCAGTCCCGGTCGAACATGTCTTTCAAGAAGATCACGCCGTCGCGATGATAGGCTTCGATCTCTTCCTCGGTGATCGGTCGTGCAAGTGTGCGATTCATTCTTTTTCTCCCTCCTAAGATAATAAGATAAGAAGCGAGGGCCGCGCGATTCTCGGCGCGGCCCCACGCTTTCACATACCGTCTACTCGGCGGCGGCCGACGCCCCCTTCGGCTTGCCGTAGTAGAGATCCAGGGTTGACTTGTCCGACGGCTTGGTAAGCTTGCTGACCACGTACAGCAGGACGAACGAGGCTCCTACCCCCCACAGGTAGGACATGATCTTGAGCGGATTCTTGTAGTAGATGTCGAGCAGGATGTAGGTCAGAAAACCGCCGAAGATCGAGGCGATTGCCCCCCAGGTCGTGGCCCAGCGCCAATAGAGAGCAGCAATGATCGGCACCGCGAACGCAGCGACCACGCCGCCGCCGAAATAGATCACGAGATTGGCAATCAGTTTTGGGGGCTGAAACGCGAGGACGAGCACCAGAATGCCGATGCCACCCGCGACAGCATACGCCAACCGCATCAGAAATACGTCGCTCGCTTTCGGATTGATGTAGCGCTGATAGATGTCCCGCACGATGGTGCCGCTCATCTCCAAGAGGAGCGAGTCGACCGTCGACATCACCGCCGCAAACGGCGCGGCAAGGGCGATGCCGACGAACCATATCGGCAACGTGGCCATGTAGATGTTCGGAATGGCGACGTCGGGCGCGATCCCCGGGAATATGGTTCGGGTGCCGGCGCCCATGTAGAACATGGGCACGTAGAAAATCAGCGCCATGATGCTGCCGATGATCAGGCCTTGATGGATAGTCTTCGAGTTCTTCGCCGCTAGAAACCGGACCGCCGTGGCCGGGTTGGCGACCGCCAGCCAGACCCAGAGAATCCAGAAGGAGATCAACATGCTGGGCGGCAGCCATTCTTTCGGTCCCGGACCGAACACAAGACCGGGATCCTCCGTAAGCAGCTTCGTGGTGATTTTCTCGAAGCCGCCGCCGAAGACGACAAACGCGGGAAACACCATCAGCAGGCCCAATAACATGAAGGCGCCCTGGACGAAGTCGGTCCACGCGACGGCGCGGAATCCGCCAATCACGACGGTAACGGCGACGACGCCGCCGAACAGCAAGACACCAACGTAGTAGGGGACGCCCGACACCGTTTGAAGGATGCGGGCCGCGCCGGCGAATTGACCTATCATGAACGCGATGAAGAATATGATGATCGCGATGGCGGCGCCGAACGAGACCAGCGGGTGGTCGAACCGTCTGCGCAGAACTTCGGTGAATGTCAGGGCGCCGGTCCGATGTCCGATGACCGCCATGCGCTTGCCGATCAGCGCAAAGGTCAGATAGGCCATGGTGATCTGGTTGATGCCCGTCATCACGACGGTCAGCCCGTTTCGATAAGCCAGGCCCGGATAGCCGATGAACGTGCCGGCGGAGGCGAACGTGGCCATGAACGTGAATGCCAGGATCAAGGGTCCGACGGAGCGGCCAGCGACGAAGAATTCATCCATGAACGAGCCGCCGCGCGCCACCGATTCCGCCATTGCCTTGCGCGCCCAGATAGCCACGCCAACCGTGATCACCATGTAGATGGCGAACGGCAGAACGATTTCCAGTTTCATTTGAATTCGACCTCCTGGAAGTGGCGCCGCACGATGTAGACGAGGGCGACAAAGAAGACGATGGCGGGAATGACGCCACCGAACAGGTACCAGCTCGGTAATCCCAGGGGATAGCCGAAGGGGTCGGTCGTCCGGTTGTAGCCAATCAGCAGGAACGTACCGATCATCACCGTCGATTGGACGACCCAGAAGATTAGGATGAATTTTGCTTCGCGCACACAGACGAGGAAACCGGGATCGATGTCCTTGTCTCGCTCGGATGGATTTTCTGCCACGATGGCCTCCTAGATATTGTGATCCGCCAGCAACGCCGGGGTTTGCGCCCGCCGGCGCGGGGGTAAGCTGCCGTTCGGTTCGACGAAGTCTCCGTCAGAGAGACGCCTTTCTTTTCGAGGCGCTGAGTATAATTGTATTTATTTGTATCGTGCACAACGCGATGCGGGTTTTTCCGTTCCGCACCGTCACTGAAGTTCCGTGACCGGCAGCCGGTCCATGCCGTGCTTTTTGGCGTACGCGGCGATGACTCGGATCGCCTCCGTGATACGATCGGCGTTGGTGGAACGGGGTTTGTACTCGGCGAGGATCGCGTCCATTCGAACCCGCGCCCGCGCGTAGGCATCCATGCCGTTCGATTCCTCGAATTCGCGGCGGGTGCCGCGGTCGACGATTTCCGACGGCAGGTGCGCCTCGGTGCGAAACCACTTGAGCGTATGCGGCGCCGACATGAAGCCCTGGGTCGTCGTGCCGCGCTCGAGAATGACGTCCAGCGCAAGCGCCTCCTCCGAGACGTCGATGCCGCGTACCATGCGCTTGGCCATGCCGCATATCTCGTTGTCGAGAAGCAGCTTCTCCGGGCTCATGACGTTGGCGTACTCGACGTTGCCGGAGCCGCGGATCATGTTGATGCCGGCCAGCGCCATCAAGGTGAGCGCGCTGCCCGATTCCTGGCCGGCCTGGTAATCGACCCGCTTGGAATCGGCGCGGCCGGTGTTGGTGGCGCACGGTAGTTTGAGCCGCTTGGCGATCTGGCCGATGCTCGCACCCATCATCACCGCCTCGGGCGAGGCCTGGCAGGCGGTGCCCTTGCGCATGTCCATGATCGACGGGCCGCCACCGAAGAGCAGCCCGTGACCGGGCCGGAAGCATTGACTGACGACAAGCGAGCCAAGATTCTCGGCCGTGTGCTGGACGAGAGTGCCCGCGAGCGTCACCGGCGACGAGCCGCCGGCGAGCGGGATGGGAATCAGCATCGTCGGCAGGTTGTGCTCGGCGCAGTACGCCAGATTGACCGCGACGATCTCGGTGAGCCCGAGCGGCGAGGAAGGATTGAGACCGATCACGGCGATCGGCCGTCTTTCGAGCGCCTCCCGGCCTCCCGCCACCGCGGACAGCAACTCGTGGGTTACGGCGATATCATCGGTGCTAAGCGCGCTGGTGAACAGTGGCTTGGGCGAGAACAACATGCATAGAAAGCTTCGATACGCGGCGGCCACCGGCTTCGCGACATCGTTCACGACCAGCGAGCCGCTGACAAAATCGATGTAATTGCAGCGATTGCCAACTTTGATCAGATCAACCATGTCCTTCGTCATCGCCTGACGGCAACCGCGCACGCGGGTATCGTAGACGTAAGTCACCGACGAATCGGGAAGGTAGTGGACGTTGTCGCCGGTCAGCCGTAGCGGTTCGCGGTCGTCCTGGCCGTAGACGGTGATTGCCGCTGGCGTCGTCTTCAGGCAGCGCTCCACGAGGCTTCGCCGCATCATCACGCGGCCGTCGGCGACGGTGGCGCCATCGTGGTCGCCGACGCGTTTCAGCGCGCGTTCGTCGCCGACATGGATTCCGACCTTGTCGAGGACAGCGAAGGCGGCGTCGATAATGCGATCGATCTCGGCATCCTTAAGAAAGGCGAGTCGCTTCACCATGCGGCGTCCTCCGGACAACGTCTCACGCGAGGCCGAGCAAGGCCTTGGCCTTGCGCACGCCGTCGACGGCGTCCGAGCCGTAGGCGTCGGCGCCGATCTCGCTCGCCCAGTCGTCGTTGGCCACCGCCCCGCCGACAATCACCTTGACCGCGTCCCTAAGCGCCGACGCCCGCAGCGCCTCGATGACCTGGCGCTGAACCTCCATGGTCGTCGTCAGCAGGGCGGAGAGTCCGACGATCTGGGGCTTCTCGCGGCGCACGGTTTCGACGAAACGCTCGGTCGGCACGTTGTTGCCGAGGTTGACGACGCGGAACCCGGCGGCGGTGAAGGTCATCGAGACCAGATTCTGGCCGAGATCGTGCAAGTCCCCCTTGACCGTACCAATTACCAGCGTGCCCAGGTTCTTGACCGCGGTGCCCGAGGCATCGATCGCGGGCTTGAGAAGATCCATGGCCTTGCGGAAGATTTCCCCACCCATGACGAGCTCGGGGATGAATTTTTGGCAGGTGGCGAACTCGTCACCCAGCCGATCGAGGCCGCGCATCAATTCGGCGAGGGTGTCGTGGGGCGAGTCCTTTCGCGTGAGCCGATCGCGAACCCAATTCAGAACGCCGTCCTCGTCGAGGTCGGCGATCGCCTTCGCCACATCGAAATCGACGTTACCCTGCATGGTGCAGCCCCCCCTTGGTGGTTGACCGGGCCCAGAGAGCGCCGCTGTCGCACGTCACGGCGACCATCCGGCGTACACCGACAGCAATGCTGGGCCTGGACGTATATCAAAACAAGTGACAATTCTTTATATTCAAATATCACGGAAAACGATCGGTAATGAGATTTGATTGCACCTTTGCATCTCCCAGACCACGGGCAAGGTAGTCCATAGGAAAGCGACGGGAACGATGAACCTAAAGCAACTCGAAACGCTGTACTGGATCGGCCGGCTCGGCAATTTTCGAGCAGTCGCCGAACACTTGAACACCACGCAATCCAACGTGTCGATGCGCATCCTGCGCTTCGAGGAATATCTCGGCGAAAGGCTCTTTCATCGCACGTTGGGGATGCCGCGCCTCACGCAAAAGGGGCGTGCGATGATGGATATTGCCGAGCGCGCCGTCGAACTCTCGCTCGATATCCGCCGCGTGTCGGGAATCCCAATGCCCCTCACGGGCACGGTCAAATTGGGAGTCAGCGAGATTATCGCGTTGACCTGGCTGCCAAAGTTCATGACTCGCTTGCAAGGCGCGTTTCCGGGTCTAACCGTCACGCTCGATATGGACTTTACAGACAGCATGCGCCGTAAGCTCGAGAACGGTGACCTCGATCTCATTTTGGTGCCGGGACCGATCGGTCTTCCCGGCATCCGTACGGAATATCTGGGCAGCGTCGCCTATCGCTGGATCGCGGCGCGGAGCCTTCGGCTTCCGCAGCGCTGCTTCTCGGCTTCGGACATCGCACGCTTGTCGATCATTACGCTTCCTCGGACATCGATTCTCCATGCCGTTGCGGAAAAATGGTTTAAAGACGGCAACGCGCGGGCGCCGCGCGTCTATGCATGCAACAGCTTGAGTCTCGTATCGACCCTTGTTGGGAGCGGGCTTGGGATCAGCCTCTTGCCCTACGACATCGTGACGGGTCTCGTGAATCGGCGGCGGGTAAAGGCGCTCGATACGATGCCAGCAATGGTGCCCATTAAATACTATGCCGCCTACGTCGCGTCCAAGGACGACACTATAATCCAGACCATCGCCAAGCTCGCGCGGCGCGCCAGTACCCTTCCCAACAGACCGGAGATAACAATTCTTCCAAGGAAATAATCGTTCTTCCGAGCCAGCGGCGCGTCGGGCCGCTCGCGCTCTGGCTGCCGAAAGCGATCTACGGCTGACTTAAGCGTCCGCGGCCGCCTCGGCCGCGCGTTCCGCCCTCTTGCGCGCGTTGGGATCGAGCAGGCGCTTGCGCAGCCGGATGCTCCTGGGCGTCACCTCGACCAGCTCGTCGTCGGCGATGTAGGTGATCGCGTCTTCCAGCGTGAGGCGCCGGGGCGGCGTCAGGCGGATGGCGTCGTCCTTGCCGGCGGCGCGGATGTTGGTGAGCTGCTTGGTCTTGAGCGGATTGACCTCGAGGTCGTTGTCGCGGCTGTGCTCGCCGACGATCATGCCGGCGTAGACCTTGACCCCGGGATCGACGAACAGCGCGCCGCGCCCCTCCAGGTTGTTGAGGGCGTAGGCGACCGTTTCGCCGGTGGCGTTGGAAATCAGCACGCCGTTGCGCCGCCCGGGAATCGCCCCCCGCCACGGCCCGTAGCCGTGGTAAAGGCGGCTCATCACGCCGGTGCCGCGGGTTTCGGTCAGAAACTCGCCGTGATAGCCGATCAGACCGCGCGACGGCGCCAGGAACGAGAGCCGCGTTTTACCGCCGCCCGAGGGGCGCATTTCGCGCAACTCCGCCTTGCGCACGCTCATCGCCTCGACCACGATGCCGGCGAAGGCCTCGTCCACGTCGATCAATACTTCTTCCATCGGTTCCAGCTTCTGGCCGTTGTCCTCGCGGATCAGCACGCGCGGGCGGCTGATGGACAATTCGTAGCCCTCGCGGCGCATGGTCTCGATCAGGACGCCCAACTGCAATTCGCCCCTTCCTGCGACTTCGAACGCTTCCGCGTCGGCGGTTTCGCGCACGCGGATGGCGACGTTGCCCTCGGCCTCGCGCCAAAGCCGCTCGCGGATCTGGCGCGAGGTGACCTTGGAACCTTCCTGTCCGGCGAAGGGCGAATCGTTGATGGAAAAAGTCATGGCCAGCGTCGGCGGATCGACCGGCTCGGCGTGGATGGGCGTATCGACTTCGAGGGCGCAGACAGTGTCGGCCACACTCGCCGTCGAAAGGCCGGCGATGGCGACGATGTCACCCGCTTCCGCGCGCTCGGCCGCGTCGCGCCGGAGCCCGCGAAAGAGCAGCAGCTTGGTCAGCCGCGCCCGTTCGATCTCGCGGCCGTCGCGGGCGAGCGCCTTGACCGTCGTGTTGGGCGCGACCGAGCCCGATTGAATCCGCCCGGTGAGCACGCGCCCGAGGAACGAATCGTATTCGAGGGTGGTGACGAGCATGGAGAACGGCTTGTCCGGCTCCACCTTGGGCGGCGGCACATGGGCGACGATGCGATCGAACAGCGGCGCGAGATTCTCGCCCTTGGTCGCGGAATCCGTGCTCGCCCAGCCGTCGCGCCCGACCGCGTAGAGAACCGGAAAATCGAGCTGTTCCGGGCTCGCGTCCAGGGCCACGAACAGATCGAAAATCTCGTTCAGCACTTCGTCGACGCGCGCGTCGGGGCGGTCGACCTTGTTGATGACGACGATGGGCTTGAGCCCGAATTTGAGCGCCTTGGCGGTGACGAACTTGGTTTGCGGCATCGGCCCCTCGGCCGCGTCGACCAGCAGCAGGGCGCCGTCGACCATGCCGAGAATCCGTTCGACCTCGCCGCCGAAATCGGCGTGGCCGGGCGTATCGACGATGTTGATGCGCACGTCGCCCCACAGGACCGAGGTGCACTTGGCGAGAATGGTGATGCCGCGCTCGCGTTCCAGGTCGCCGGAATCGAGCGCCCGTTCGGCGACCTTCTGGTGGGCGCGGAATGCCCCGCTCTGGCGGAGCAGCGCGTCGACCAACGTCGTCTTGCCGTGGTCGACGTGCGCGATAATGGCGATGTTGCGAAGTTTCATGACCGGCGGCGGAGCGGCAAAATTTCTAGAGCGCGCCGAGACGATCGGCGATCAGCGCCTTGAGCGGCGCCTCGGGCCGGGCGCCGAAATGCCCGATGGCCTCGGCCGCGGCGATGGCCCCGGCGCGCGCGGCGCGGGCCAGACCGAATCCGTGGGTGAAGCCGTAAAGGAATCCGGCGGCGAAGGCGTCGCCCGCGCCGGTGGTGTCGACCACCTTCGCGACCGGCTCGGCGTCGATCACGTGAACCTCGTCGCCCGCGATCACGACCGCGCCCTTGGCGCTGCGGGTCAGCACCGCGACCTGGCAGTGGCCGCGAACCTTTTGCAAGGCGTCGTCGAACGCCGATACCTGATAGAGCGATTTGATTTCTTCCTCGTTGGCGAACAGAAGATCGACGTGCCGCTCGACCAAATCCCGGAAATCGGCGCGGTGGCGGTCGACGCAGAAAGGATCGGAGAGCGAGAGCGCCACCAGCCGGCCGGCGTCGTTGGCGGCCTTGGCCGCCTTGCGGAACGCTTCCTTGGCGGCGGGCGGATCCCAAAGGTACCCTTCCAGGTTTTCGATCTTGGAATCCGCGATCATCCCGACGTCGATGTCCTCGGGCGCGAGGCCGACCGACGCGCCGAGAAACGTCTGCATGGTGCGTTGCGCGTCCGGGGTAACGAAAATGAGGCAGCGCGCGGTCGGCGCGCCGCGCGAAGCGGGCAACGTTTCGAACGCGACGCCGAGGGCGCGGATGTCGTGCGCGAACACCTTGCCGAGTTGGTCGTCGCGCACCTTGCCGACGAAGCCGTAATGTCCGCCGATCGAGGCAAGCGCGGCGATGGTGTTGGCGGCCGAGCCGCCGGAACATTCCCGCCCCGGTCCCATGGCGGCGTAGAGGCGCTCGGCGGCGGCCTCGTCGATCAGGGTCATCGCTCCCTTGGTCAGGCCGTGCCGGTCGATGAACGAATCCTCGGCGCGCGCGAGCACGTCGACGATCGCGTTGCCGATGCCGACGACATCGTGGCGGGCAGGGGCGAAATGTGGCTTCATGGGCGGCGGGAGTATAGTCTTGCGCGTCCCACCCTCAAGGCCGATCTTGTCCGGGTATCGCGCCTGGAACCGTTCATGATCCGCGCCTATATCGCCGCCGCCCGACAACTGTTCGACCCGGACGTCCGCTCGTCGGTCTGGCGTGCGCTGACGCTCGCCGTGGGCGCGACATTCCTATTGTGGATCGGCACGTGGTTCGCGCTGCCGTGGCTGGCGCTGTCCGGCATCCCGTGGCTCGATACCCTGGCCCAGGCCCTCGGCGCGGCCGGGGTGTTCGTGGTGAGCTGGCTGCTGTTTCCCGGATTCGTCAGCGCCGGCATCGCGTTTTTCCTCGAACACACGGCGGACGCGGTCGAGCGCCGGCACTACCCGAACCTCGTGCCGGCGCGTGCGCAAGGCGTGTTCGAAATGGCTCTCGAATCGGCCCGGTTTCTCGCCGTCGTTATTCTGGTCAACCTGGCTTTGCTGCCCTTTTTGTTCGTGCCGCCGGTATTCCCTTTTGTTTTCTATCCGGCGAACGGGTATCTTCTCGGGCGCGAATATTTCGAATTGGTGGCGGCCCGCCGCATCGATACCGACCGCGTCCGCGCGCTCCGGCGACGGAATCGGTGGGCGGTATGGGCGGCGGGAACGGTCGCGGCGCCCCTGCTGACGGTTCCGGTCCTCAACCTGATCGCGCCGGTAATCGCGACCGCCGCCATGGTGCATCTGTTCCATGCTTGGTGGAACAGGCCAGAGCCAGCGAAGGAGATCGAGTGATGTTTCCGCGCGACAAGAACGGACCGTCCGAAGACCCCGCCTCCGGCACCGCGCCGGACGATCAGGCGCCGCCGCTGAAGCCTTTTTCCCGGCGCGGCAGCCACATGCCGCGCCAGCCCGCGCCGCCGAGCCCCGACGCCGCCCGTCGCCTGGCGCAGCCGATTCCGCCCCGGCGCGGCGAATCGACCCGACTCGATTCGCCCGACGCGCGCCGCCTCGTGGTCGGGCGCGAAATCGGCCTCAACGGGGAGATCACGTCGTGCGACCGTCTGGTGGTCGAGGGCCGGGTCGAGGCGACGCTGGTCGGCGCGCGCATGCTCGAAGTCGCGCCGGGCGGATTTTTCCGCGGGCGCGCCGAAGTCAAGGAGGCCGAAATCGCCGGCGTGTTCGACGGCGAATTGACCGCGACCGAGCGCCTGTTGATCCGCACCGGCGGGAAGGTTTCGGGCTCCGTGCGCTACGGCCGCGTGGTCATCGAATCGGGCGGCGAGATCGGCGGCGACATGCAGGCGTTGCCGCCCGACGCCGCGCGCGGTTCCTGAACGCCCGCGCTCCCCGCATGTCGTCGCGGATTCCGTCGATCACCGCAGCGGCGTCCATCCTGTTCGCGGCGGCGTGCGCCGAAATCGCTCCGACCCCGCCCGCGCCGGTCCATGAAGCCGCCCGCGCCATAGCCGTTCCCGCCCCGGCCGTGCCGGCGGAGCCCGCCGATCCCGCCGCTTTCGTCGGCCGGGGCGCGCGCGAAGTCGCCGAAATGTTGGGCGAGCCCAGGCTCAAGCGGCGCGACCCGCCGGCCGAGTTGTGGCAATACCGGGCGAAACGCTGCGCGCTCGATCTTTTTTTCTACGCCGGCAGGGACAACGCCTTGACCGTGAGGCACGCCGAGGTCCGCCCGCGCGAAGCGCCGTTCGCCGAATGCCTCGAGCGCATCAGGAATGGCGGCGGGTAACGGTTTCCGTTTTTCGTTTTTCGGTTTTTTCCGGGAATTTGCAGACCGCGCGCGCGACGCAACGCTCGCACTCGGGCGCGCGCGCCTTGCACACGTAGCGCCCGTGCAGGATCAGCCAGTGGTGGGCGTGGCGGAGGTATTTGGCGGGCGTGACCGCCGCCAGTTTGTCCTCGACCGCGCGCGGGGTCTTGCCCGGAGCGAGGCCGGTGCGGTTGGCGACGCGAAAGACGTGGGTGTCGACGGCGATGGTCGGCTCGCCGAAGGCGACGTTGAGGACGACGTTGGCGGTCTTGCGCCCGACGCCGGGGAGTTTTTCGAGCGCCTCGCGCGTGCGCGGCACCTGGCCGCCGTGCTCGGCGACCAGGATTTTCGAGAGCGCGATGATGTTCTTGGCCTTGGTGTTGAACAGCCCGATGGTCTTGACGTGGTCCTTCAGCTTCGCCTCGCCGAGCGCGAGCATTTTTTCCGGACTGTCGACGATCTTGAAGAGCGCACAGGTCGCCTTGTTGACCCCGGCGTCGGTCGCCTGCGCCGACAACACCACCGCGACCAAAAGGGTGTAGGGATTGACGTGCTCCAGCTCCCCTTTCGGGTGCGGATTGGCGGCGGCCAAGCGAGCGTAGAACGCCTCGATGTCCGCAAGTTTCATGGGGGATATTTTCATCGGGATGCGGCGGGAATCGGCCAACGGATTACAGCATATCCGGGGGCGGGCCCGAAACTGATATAAGGGCGGCCATGGACGCGCCATTCGCTCATGTGCGCGGGGATTCGCCCGCGCAACCCGACCTTCCGCCCGCGGTTCTGTTCGCCGCCCGGCTCACGCCCAACCGGAGCGCGAGCGTGAAGGCGATCAATCTCATGATCGCGCTGCTCGCCTTCGTGTTCTTCATGACCGGCCTCGGCTTCATGCTGATCGGAGCGTGGCCGGTGATGGGCTTCCTCGGACTCGAAATCGTTCTGCTCTACCTCGCGCTCCGCTGGAACCTGCTGCTCGCCGAGCGGCACGAAGCCGTCACCCTGACCCGGACAGCGTTGACCATCGAGCGCATGGATCCGTGGGGCCGGCGCTCGCGGGAAAGCATCGAGCCCTATTGGGCGCGGGTGGAGCTGGACGCCCGGCGCGGCCGGCTCGAAATCCGAAGCCGGGACAAGGGCCTGGTCGTCGGCCAGTTCCTGGCGCCTGATGAGCGCGCCGACTTCGCCGACGCGTTGCGCGCGGCGCTGGCCCAGGCACGCAGCACCACATCCTAGGGCACGTCCCGATCGATTGAAACGCCCCCTCCCCCTACCCCCCTCCCGCAAGGGGAGGGGTAACTCATAAAAAATTCCCTCCCCCTCGACGGGAGAGGGTTAGGGTGGGGGTGTAATTACCCGGTGGTGACGTGACTGTCTGAACGCGATCGGAATCGCAAGATTCGGGTCGCGCCGGGATTCGTCCGCGCTCATAATCGCCCCATGCGGAACGATGTTCAGGCGCGCGATTACGCGCGGATCGAGCGCGCGATCGGCCTTCTCGCCCAGAACCGGGATGAAAAGCCGTCGCTCGCGGCCATCGCCGCCGAAGTGGGTTTGTCGCCGTTCCATTTCCAGCGCCTGTTTTCGCGTTTCGCCGGCGTGTCGCCGAAGCGCTTTCTCGGCTATCTCTCGCTCGCGCACGCGCGCGAAAAACTCCGCCAGTCGGAAAGCGTGCTGGCGACGGCCCTCGATGCGGGGCTTTCCGGGCCGTCGCGCCTGCACGATCTGTTCGTCACCTTCGAGGCGGTGACGCCGGGGGAATTCCGGCGGCTGGGCGAAGGCCTCCACATCCGCTACGGCTTTCACCCGACGCCGTTCGGCCGGGCGCTGCTGCTGATCTCGCCGCGCGGCCTCGTCGGGCTTTCGTTCGTGACCGACAAGGGCGACGACTTCGCGCTTCGCGAACAGGCGGTGCGTTGGCCCCTGGCCGAGATGGCCCAAGACCAACGCGCGACCGCCGGCTTGGCCGAGCGCATCTTCGCGCGCGCTAACAATAAAACCGCGCCGCTTCCCGTGCTGGTGCCGGGCACCAATTTCCAGATCAAGGTGTGGGAAGCGTTGTTGCGCGTGCCCGAAGGATCGTTGGTGTCCTACAACCAGTTGGCCGCGCTTCTCGGCAAGACCAAAGCACCGCGCGCCATCGGCAACGCGCTCGCGGCCAATCCGCTCGCCTACCTCATTCCCTGCCACCGGGTCATCCGGCAGACGGGCGCGTTCAACGATTACCGCTGGGGCACCGAGCGCAAGCTCGCCATGATCGCCTGGGAAGCCGCGCAAACCCGGTTTTAGAGAGCCTCGAACGAGATGTGGCGCTCGAACCCGCGATAGGCCTTGCCGTCGGCCTCGGCATAGGGACCGGCGAAAAACAGAACCGGCGCGTCCCGCTGCGCGGGCGCCAGCACCAGATCGCGCCCCACCGACCAGGCGATGTGGTTCATTTCCAGCGATCCGAACAGGCCGTGGGTGCCGTATTTGCAGGCGCACGAGGCGTCCGCCGGCAGCCAGCCGAGACCGGCCATGAAAAATTCCGCCCAACAATGGTAGCCGCAGAGATCGCACGCGGCCTCGCCGGGCGGCGGCGGTTCCAACGCCTGGCCCAGTACCAAACGGGCCGGAATTCCCCCCGAGCGGCAGAGCGATATGAACAGCGCGTGAATGTCGTTGCAGTTCCCCGCCGCGCAAACCAAAGCGTGCTCGGTGCTGCCCCTCCACGACTGGTTAGCGGCGTCGTAGGTCATGGACGAAGTCACGTAATCGTAAAAGCGCCGGGCTTTCATGAGCGGGTTGGTCTCGTCGCCGGCGATTTCGGCGGCGAGCGCGCGCGTGCGCGTGTCGACATCGACGAATTGCTCGGCGGCGAGATCGCGGGCAAACAGGCGAAGATCGTCGAGCGGGCGGACGCAGCCCGGATGGATCGCATGCCGCACCGGAAGCCGCTCGACCACGTAGCGGACGTCGAGCGTCGTACCGGCGCCGGGCGGGATTTCCGCGTGGAGCATGCGGTTGCCGTGGACCGGCTCGCGGGTTTCGCGCCATTCGGCCGGCGAGGCGACGGCGAGATCGAGCACCCGTTGATAGGGCGAATCCGATATCAGAGGTTGCCAGACGGCGAGCGCGCCGGAGGCCTTCGCCGGTTCGACCCGAAGGCGGTCGCGGATTTCATAGCGGACGACGCCGAACTCGTCGGCCTTGGGACGTGGACATTCGACAAGCACCTGCGGCATGACGACCTCCCCTGCCCGTCGCGGACGGCGGCAAAATTTTATCCCACGAACCCCAACACGTCACGCATGGAGTAAAGCCCGGGCGCGCGGCCCTTGGTCCAGAGCGCGGCGCGCACCGCGCCTTGGGCGAACACGGCGCGGGAAGACGCCTTGTGGCCGATTTCGACCCGCTCGCCTTCGCCCGCGAACACCACCGTGTGATCGCCGATCACGTCGCCGCCGCGCAAGACGGCGAAGCCGATGTCGCCCTTCTTGCGCGGGCCGGTGATGCCGTCGCGCGCCCGCACGCTTTTGTCGGCGAGCGACACCCGGCGGCCTTCGGCGACCGCCTGGCCGAGGGCGAGCGCGGTGCCCGACGGCGCGTCGGCCTTGTGGCGGTGATGCATCTCGACGATTTCGATGTCGTATTCGGGCCCAAGGATGCGGGCCGCCTTGCGCGCGAGGCCGAGGATGACATTGACCCCGATCGAGAAATTGGCGGCGCGCACGATCGCCGCTTTTTTCGCCGCCGCTTGCAGCGCGTCTTCGTGCTCGGCGCCGAGGCCGGTGGTGCCGATCACGAGCGCGGTGCCGGTTTCGAGCGCGAGGCGCGCGTGCGCGAGAGTCGCGGCGGGCGCGGTAAAATCGATCACCGCGTCGGACGCGCGAAAGACCTTGGCGGCATCGGCGACAATCTTGACGCCGCACGCGGGCAGCCCGGCAAGCGCGGCGATATCCTGGCCGAGCGCGGACGAGCCGGCGGCCTCGGAGCCGGCGGCGATGCGCGCGCCCTCCGCCCCGGCGACGGCGGCGGCGACCATGCGGCCCATGCGGCCGGCGCATCCGACGATTCCGATTTTCAGCATTATGGTTCTCGGTCTTTACCGCTCCGCGTCCGGCGGAGCATAGGGGCTGGCGGGGCCGGGGAAAAGCCACCCCCGCCCTTCCCTCCCCCGTCCAGGGGGAGGGGAAAAAGAAGGCGCGATGTTTTCAATTCCCCCTCCCCCCTTGCGGGGGAGGGTTGGGGTGGGGGGTGGATCGATTCGCTCGCGCGAAGCCCGAACGCAAAATGGGGCCGACTGTTTTTTCCACCGTCACCCCCGCGAAAGCGGGGGTCCAGCGGTCCTGTAACGGCTCGCCGCTGACACACCGCACGTTTTGGAGGATGATTATTTCATGGCCAACGAGGAACATCTGAAACTCGCCCGCCAGGGCAAAGACGCCTGGAACAAGTGGCGGAAAGAGAATCCCAAAGAGCCTGCCGATTTTTCCGGCACGGATTTCACGCTGCCGGAGAATAAGAATATTTCGTTCGCGGAGTTCGAGTTTGGGGGTGGAGCGAATTTTAACAGGGTAACTTTTGGCGATCTTCCCCGTGAGTGGAAATCGGGCCAAGAGACTAATGGTGGCGCAATGTTCAACGGCGCAACATTCGGCGATGAAGCGCGCTTTGAAGATGCATGCTTCGGCAGATACGCGAACTTCGAAGGCGTAACTTTCGGCAACGAAGCACGCTTCGATCTCGCGAAATTCGACCATGGGGCGAGTTTCGATCGCACCGGGTTCGGTCGCGAAACTCGGTTCGATGGCGTGATATTTACGGGCATAGCAGGTTTTAACGGCACCAAATTCGAACTGCCGCCGTGTTTTGCCAGCGTGAAGGGTTCGGAAAACCTAGGTTTCGTCGACACGCAATTCTGGTCTAAAGAAAGAACCCTTCGCTCCACTTCCGATCATAGGATCGTCACGAATCTGCGGCATCTGAGGGATATCGCAAATAAAATTCACGCGCCTGACATTGAGCGAGATTTATTTATCATGGAGAGACAGGCCGAATGCGGTGTGCTGTGGAATGGCCGGCGGAGCGGTGAATCGGGCTCGTGCTTATTTGGCTGGTTGCGGCTGGGCGCAGCGATGTTTTTGTTTTCTGCCTACAGAGCTTTATCTAACTGCGGCCGAAGCGCTGCGTTGCCAGCTTTGTGGTTCGTTGCAATGAACTTCATTGTATTTTTCAGCCTTTATTGGTGGATCGCCGACAAGCCGAATTTCGATTCGGTTCTCGCCATAACGCTTGTCAACCTTCTGCCCATCGGCACGTTCGCGAAGCCGGCAGCCGAAACGGCGGGGATTGATTTATTCGCCTATGGTGTCGTTCCGTGGGGGGCTCACGTCACTGCCATCTTCCAAGGTGTCGTCAACGCACTGCTGGTATTTTTATTAGCGCTCGCGCTGCGCAATCATTTCAAGGTGAAGTGAGGGTGAGAGCTTGCTAAACCCCCCTCATGCTTCGACAGGCTCAGCATAAGGGCCTTTATTTTACCTCACCCTGAGCTTGTCGAAGGGTGAGGCGGGGCTTTTTCGCAAAATTATCAAGGCTGCGCCCCCGCGCGCGCTATTTCTCACCCCCACCCTATCCCTCCCCCGTCGAGGGGGAGGGGCTAAGGCGTGGATTCCCGCTTGCGCGGGAATGACGAGCGAATGGAAAGCGTCTCGCGACGAAGGAAAACTAATCCTTCAGGTCGTTCCACAGTTCCTTGACCTTGCCGAGGAAGCTCGCCGACTGGGGGCTGACGCGCTCGGCTTGGCCCTCGCGGGCGAATTCCTCGAGCAGCTGCTTCTGGCGGGCGGTCAGGTTCTGCGGCGTCTCGACGAACGCCTGAACGAACATGTCGCCGCGCGCGGCCGAGCGCAGCACGCTCATGCCCTTGCCCTTCAGGCGGAACTGCTGGCCCGAGGAAGTGCCGGCGGGAATCGTCACCTTGGCGCGCTGGCCGTCGATGGTCGGCACCTCGATCGCGCCGCCGAGCGCCGCGGTGGTGAGCGGGATCGGCACCCGGCAGAGGATGTTGGCGCCGTCGCGCTGGAAGAGCGGATGCGGCGCGACCGAAAGAAAAATGTAGAGATCGCCGGGCGGCCCGCCGCGCAGGCCCGCTTCGCCCTCGCCCGCGAGCCGGATGCGCGTGCCGTCCTCGACGCCTCCGGGAATGGCGACGTTGAGCGTTTTTTCCCGGTGCACCCGCCCCGCGCCGCCGCAGGTCCGGCACGGATCGCGCACCACCTGGCCCGAGCCCTGGCAGGCCGGACAGGTGCGTTCGATGGTGAAGAAGCCCGATTGCGAGCGCACCCGCCCGCGCCCGCCGCAGGTATCGCAGTTGACGGGGCCGGCGCCGCCGGCGGCACCCGAGCCGTGGCAGGCGTCGCACGTAACCGAGGTCGGCACCCGGATGTTGCTCTTGCGGCCCCGGTGCGCGTCCTCGAGCGAGATTTCCATGTTGTAGCTGAGGTCGGCGCCGCGCAGGTGGCCGCCGCCGGGGCCACGCCCGCGGCCTTCGCCCATGATGTCGCCGAACATCTCGTTCAGGTTGTCGAAGATGTTGGCGAAGCCGTGCGGAAAGCCTTGCCCGAAGCCCTCGAAGCCCGGGCCGCCGGGATGCGCGCCGGCGCCGCCGTGCTCGAAGGCGGCGTGGCCGAAGCGGTCGTAGGCCGCGCGCTTCTGCTCGTCCTTCAGGACGTCGTAGGCCTCGTTCAGTTCCTTGAAGCGCTGCTCGGCCTTCTTGTCGCCCGGATTGCGGTCCGGGTGATGCTTCATGGCGAGCGTGCGGAAAGCCCTTTTGATGTCCTCGGGCGTCGCTTTGCGCTCGACGTCGAGGATTTCATAGTAGTCCTTCTTGGCGGCCATGGCCCGGCCCCATGCCTATCGTCGGGCGCGCCGGCGACGATCAGTTCTTCTTCTTGGGCTTGTCGGGATCGACTTCCTCGAAATCGGCGTCGACGACCTTGGACTCGCCGGCCTTGGCGTCCGCGCCGCCGCCCGCCTGGGTGCCCGCTTGCGCGCCGGCCGATTCGGTCGCTTGCGCGCTTTGCGCCTTGGCGGCGGCCTCGGCCTGGCTCGCCTTGTACATGGCTTCGCCCAGCTTCATGGTCGCCTGCGCGAGCGCGTCGGTCTTGGCCTTGATCGCGTCCGCGTCGTCGCCATCGAGTACCGCTTTCAAATCCTTGATCGCGGTTTCGATCGCGCTTTTGTCCGCTTCGCCGACTTTGTCGCCGAACTCCTTGAGATTTTTCTCGGCGGAATGGATCAGGGCGTCGGCGTGGTTGCGGGCCTCGACTTTTTCGCGCCGCTTCTTGTCTTCGGCCGAATGCTTCTCCGCGTCCTTGACCATCTTTTCGATGTCGTCCTTGGAAAGCCCGCCCGAGGGCTGGATGCGGATCTGCTGTTCCTTGTTGGTCGCCTTGTCCTTGGCCGAAACGCTGACGATGCCGTTGGCGTCGATGTCGAAGGTGACTTCGACCTGCGGCATACCGCGCGGCGCGGGCGGAATGCCGACCAGATCGAACTGGCCGAGCAGCTTGTTGTCGGCGGCCATTTCGCGTTCGCCCTGGAAGACGCGGATAGTGACCGCGGTCTGGCTGTCCTCGGCGGTCGAGAACACCTGGCTCTTGCGCGTCGGAATAGTGGTGTTGCGGTCGATCAGGCGCGTGAACACGCCGCCCAGCGTCTCGATGCCGAGCGACAGCGGCGTCACGTCGAGCAGCAGGACGTCCTTGACCTCGCCCTTGAGCACGCCGCCCTGAATCGCGGCGCCGACCGCGACCACCTCGTCGGGATTGACGCCCTTGTGCGGCTCGCGCTTGAAGAATTCCTTGACCGTCTCGATCACCTTGGGCATGCGGGTCATGCCGCCGACCAGGATCACTTCGTCGATCTGCTTGGCCTCGAGCCCGGCGTCCTTGAGCGCCTTGCGGCACGGCTCGACCGTGCGTTGGATCAGGTCGTCGACCAGCGATTCGAGCTTGGCGCGGGTGAGCTTGATGTTGAGGTGCTTCGGGCCCGACTGGTCGGCGGTGATGAAGGGCAGGTTGACCTCGGTCTGCATCGAGCTCGACAGCTCGATCTTGGCCTTTTCCGCCGATTCCTTCAGGCGCTGCAGCGCGAGCTTGTCCTTGCGGAGATCAATGCCCTGCTCCTTCTTGAACTCGTCGGCCAGCCAATCGACGATGCGGGCGTCGAAGTCCTCGCCGCCGAGGAAGGTGTCGCCGTTGGTCGATTTGACCTCGAACACGCCGTCGCCGATTTCGAGCACCGAGATGTCGAAGGTGCCGCCGCCCAGGTCGTAGACCGCGATGGTGCCGGAGCCCTTCTTTTCCATGCCGTAGGCGAGCGCGGCCGCCGTCGGCTCGTTGATGATGCGCAGCACTTCGAGGCCGGCGATCTTGCCCGCGTCCTTGGTCGCTTGGCGCTGGGAATCGTTGAAGTAGGCGGGCACGGTGATGACCGCCTGCTCGACCCTTTCGCCGAGGTAGCGTTCGGCGGTCTCCTTCATCTTCTGCAGGACGAAGGCGCTGATCTGCGAGGGCGAATACTTCTTGTCCTCGATCTCGACCCAGGCGTCGCCGTTGTCGCCGCGCACGATCTTGTAGGGCACCAGGTCGATGTCCTTCTTGGTGATCGGATCGTCGAAGCGCCGGCCGATCAGGCGCTTGATGGCGAAAAGGGTGCGAACCGGGTTGGTGACCGCCTGGCGCTTGGCCGGCTGGCCGACCAGGCGTTCGCCCGAATCGGTGAACGCAACCATCGAGGGGGTGGTGCGGGCGCCTTCCGCGTTTTCGATCACTTTCGGGTTTTTGCCCTCCATGATGGCGACGCAGGAATTGGTGGTGCCGAGGTCGATGCCGATGACTTTGCTCATAGTTTTTTCCGTCCTTGTTCAGCCCGGCCTCGCCCGCGACCCATTGCGTCGCCGGGGTCGGCCGTCCGGGGTTTTATATAGGCGGGGGGGCAAAACCCCGCAACGGGCGGGGTTTCGGAATGAAATGCCAAGCGTGTCCGAAAAGACACACCTGGTTAATAGGGGTGGGGCTTGCCGCCCAACCCCGGGTTATTCGGTCATGAACACTTTGGGCTGGCCAGCGGAGCCGATTTCATAGACCACGAACGGGCCTTCCTTCACCCCGGTCATGCCGGGCGAGCCCTGGGGCATGCCCGGCAGCGCGATGCCCCGGATGTCGGGCTTCTCGGCGAGCAGCTTCTTCACCGCCGCGACCGGCACATGCCCTTCGACCACGTACTTGCCGATGGTGATGGTGTGGCAGGAGGCGAGCTTGTCGGGCACCCCGGCCATGCGCCGGAGCGCATCGAGCGCGGTCGTTTCCTTGACGCGGACGCGGAAACCTTCGCTTTCCAAAACTTTCGCGTAATCGCCGCAGCAGCCGCAGTTGGGGTCCTTGTAGACCACGGCCTCCTCGGCCGCGCGCGCGGGCGACGCCAACGAAATGACGAGGGCGGCAAGGGCGGCAAAAACGGAAAGACGCATGACGTTCTCCTGGAGTTGCTAGCCTAGAGTTGTTCGTCGAGCTTGGCGCCGGTTTCGCCTTGGGGCCGGCCGTAGGCGGCGCCGGGAGCCTGGGTCGGCACGGGACCGGCCGGACTTTGGGCCGGGACCGGCGGCGGACCGCCCTTGGAAACCGCGACCTTGGCCGGGCGCAGCGGACGGTTGTGCATAACGTAACCCGTTTCCAGCTCCTGCACCACCGTGCCGGAGGGTTTGGTCTTGTCCTCGATCTCGAACATGGCTTCGTGCAGGTGAGGATCGAAGCGCTTTTCCAGCGCTTCGATGCGCTTGATGCCGAAGCGTTCGAAGGCGGCGAGCAGAGCGCGCTCGGTCATCTCGACGCCGACGGCGAGGGTCTCCAGCGCCGGATCCTTGGCCCGCGCCTCGACGCCGATGCTGGCGAGCGCGCGGCGCAGATTGTCCGCGACCGTCACGATTTCGCGCGCGAAATCGGCGGCCGCGTAACGCACGGCCTCGATCTTGTCGGCCTCGACCCGGCGGCGCGTGTTTTCGGCCTCGGCCAGCGCACGCAGCGCCTTGTCCTTGACCTGGGCCAATTCGGTTTCGAGTTCGATTTCGCGCGGGCTTTTCGCGGCGGCTTCAGCCGAGGTCGGTGACGGCGCGGGTACCGGAGTCTCGGGCGACGATTCGGGTGGGGAAGCGGAAGGTTGCGCGGGATCGGCGGTCATGTCTGAAAGTATCGCGATTCGGTGTTGGTGTTCAGCCGAGCAGACGCCCGACCAGCTTGGCGGTGTAATCGACCATCGGAATGATGCGGGCGTAATTGATGCGCGTCGGTCCGATCACGCCGATGGCGCCGACGACTTTCTGCCGCTCGTTCCGGTAAGGCCCGACGATCATCGAACAGCCGGACGTGCCGAACAGGGGATTGTCGGAACCGATGAAAATTTGGACTCCTTCGGCCCGGTCCGCACAAGAAAGAAGCTTGAGCAGGGTTTCTTTCGTTTCCAGCGCCTCGAACAGCGTGCGGATGGTTTCGAGGTCGGCGAGCCCGTGCACGTCGCCCAAGAGGTTCGATTGGCCGCGCACGATCAAGGTGCCGCCGCTTTCGCCGCCGGCCCAGGTGGCGAGGCCGCGCTCGACCACGCTCCGGGTCAATTCGTCGATCTGGGCGCGATGGCTTTCGAGTTCGGCCATGATCTCGTCGTAAGCCTCGGCGATGGTGCGGCCGACCAGGCGGGCGCTGAGGTAGTTGGTCGCCTGCACCAGGGCGGACGGCGGCAACCCGGGCGGGATTTCGATGATCCGGTTTTCGACTAGGCCGTTTTCCGTCACCAGCACCACCAGCGCGCGGCCGGGGTTGAGGCTGATGAATTCGATGTGCTTGAGAGGCGATTCCGTTTTGGGCGCCATCACCACGCCCGCGCAGCGCGACAGGCCCGACAGCGTCGTCGACGCCCGCTCCAGCAACGCCTCGGCGTTGCCGCCGGTGGCGGCGAGCCGGCTGTCGAGGGCGCGGCGTTCGTCCTGGGTCAGTTCGCCCACTTCCAACAGCCCGTCGACGAAGAGCTTCATTCCTGCTTCGGTCGGCAGCCGTCCGGCCGAAGTGTGGGGCGCGAACAAGAGGCCCATCTCCTCCAGATCCGCCATCACGTTGCGGATGGTGGCGGGCGAGAGCGCGAGGCCGAGCCGGCGCGCGAGCGTGCGCGAGCCGACCGGTTCGCCGCTTTCGAGGTACGACTCGACGATGCGGCGGAAAACCTCGCGCGAGCGGTCGTTGAGTTCGGTGATCATGACATCCGAAAAATCGCGTCAATCTGGGGAAAAATGTAGTCGCGGGGCCGGGCATCGTCAACGAAGGGGCCCTTTGACGGGAGGGTTTCGGAAGGCTAGCTTGCGCGGCGTCCTCCACCGGGAACTACCGTCATGCGCCCGTCCGGCCGCGCCGCCGACCAGCTTCGCGACATCCGCCTCGATCCCGACGTCAGCAAGCACGCCGAGGGCTCCTGCCTCGCCCGCTTCGGCGACACCCACGTGCTGTGCACCGCGTCGGTCGAGGACAAGGTGCCGGGCTGGATGCGCGGCTCGGGCCGCGGCTGGGTCACCGCCGAGTACGGCATGCTGCCGCGCTCGACCAACACCCGCACCGAACGCGAGGCGGCCAAAGGCCGCCAATCGGGCCGCACCCAGGAAATCCAGCGCCTGATCGGGCGATCCTTGCGCGCCGTGACCGACCTGGCCCAGCTCGGCGAGATTCAAGTGAAGATCGACTGCGACGTGATCCAGGCCGACGGCGGAACGCGCACCGCCGCTATTACCGGCTCCTACGTCGCGCTGCATCGCGCGTTCGCGCGGTTGCAATCTCTCGGCATGATCAAGACGATTCCGCTCGTCGATCAGGTCGCCGCCGTGTCGTGCGGCATTTGCCGGGGCACGGCCGTGCTCGATCTCGACTACGCCGAGGACAGCGGCGCCGAGGCCGACGCCAACTTCGTTTTCACCGGCAAGGGCGGCATCGTCGAAATCCAGGGCACCGCCGAGGCCGCGCCCTTCACCGAGGCGCAGTTCGGCGACTTGGTGCGCCTCGCGCGCAAGGGGGTGGCCGAATTGCTCGCCCATCAGCGGCGCGCGCTCGGTCTTTGACGCGATGGCGCGGCGTTTTGCCGGCGGCCCACTCGTGATCGCCAGCCACAATCCGGGCAAGGCGCGCGAAATCGCCGACTTGCTCGCGCCGTTCGGCGTCCAGGTGACAAGCGTGGCTGCCCTCGGACTGCCCGAACCCGAGGAAACCGGAACCACCTTCGCCGACAACGCGCGCTTGAAGGCGCTCGCGGCGGCGAAGGGATCGGGTCTGCCGGCGCTCGCCGACGATTCGGGATTGGAGGTGCGCGCGCTCGGCGGCCGGCCGGGCGTGCAATCGGCAAGGCTGGCCGGGCCCGATAAGGATTTCGCGCGGGCCATGCGCCTGATCGAGGACGAGCTCAAAGGCGCCACCGACCGTCGCGCCAACTTCGCCTGCGCGCTGGCGCTCGGCTGGCCCGACGGCCATTGCGAAGTGTTCGAGGGCCGGGTGGATGGAACCCTGGTCTGGCCGCCGCGCGGCACGCGCGGTTTCGGATACGACCCCGTCTTCGTCGCCAACGGGCGCTCGATCACCTTCGGCGAAATGGAACCGGAGGAAAAACACGCCATCAGCCACCGCGCCCAAGCTTTCCGCAAGCTGGTCGAAGCGTGTTTTGCGCCGCCATTATGACGTCCCGCGCCCACGAAGGTCTCGCCGTCTACGTCCACTGGCCCTATTGCCTCGCCAAGTGCCCTTATTGCGATTTCAACAGCCACGTCGCCGAAGCCGTGCCCGAGGGGCGCTGGCGGGACGCCATTATCCGCGAACTCGCGCACTACCACGCTGAAACCGGGCGCTTGGGGCACGCGCGCACGATTTTTTTCGGCGGCGGCACGCCATCCCTGATGTCGCCCGAGTCGGCGGGCGCGATCGTCCATGCGGTCAAGCGGCTGTGGGGCTTGGCCGACCACGCCGAAATCACGCTCGAAGCCAACCCCACCTCGGTCGAGGCGAAAAAATTCGAGGGGTTCCGCCGCGCGGGCATCAATCGCGTGTCGATCGGCGTCCAGGCGCTCGACGACGAGGCGCTCCGGTTTCTCGGTCGCGAGCATTCGGCGGCCGAGGCGCTGCGCGCGCTGGAAACGGCGGCCGCGATCTTCCCGCGCTTTTCCTTCGATCTCATCTATGCGCGGCCCGGCCAGACCGTCGCCGGATGGCGCCGGGAATTGGGGCGCGCGCTCCGTTTCGCCCGCGGCCATCTTTCGCTCTACCAACTGACGATCGAACCGGGCACCCGCTTTCACCGCGACCGTGTCCTCGCCGCCGACGAGGACGCCGCCGCCGATCTCTTCGAAGCGACCCAGGAAATGACGCGCGCCGCCGGCCTGCATCCTTACGAGATTTCCAATCACGCCAAACCCGGCGCCGAATGCCGCCATAACCTGATCTATTGGCGGGGCGGTTGTTACGTCGGCGTCGGTCCCGGCGCGCACGGGCGCATGGCATCTTCGGACGGCACGGCCGTCGCCACCCACCAGATTCACGATCCCGCCGGATGGCTCGCGGCGGTCGAAAAGGTCGGCCACGGCACCGGCAAGCGCCAGCGGCTGACTCCGGAAAAACGCCGCGAGGAACTGCTGCTCGCGGGCCTGCGGCTCAGCGAGGGCGTCGGCCGGGCGCGGTTTCGGGCATTGACCGGAGCGGACGTGCTCGCCGTCGTCGACCGGGCGGCGTTGGCGCGGCTCGCGGACGGCGGCTTTCTCGAATGCGACGAGCACCGCCTGCGCGCGACCGCCGCCGGACGGCAACGGCTCAACGCCATTCTGACCTCGCTGCTGCCGGCGCGTTGATTCAGTTCCTGAAGGATTCCGGCGCCGGGCTGACGACGCGGGTGCCGTTGGCGAGCACTTGCAGCACCGCGAGCCCGCGTTCGTTGCCGCCGTCCGGGCGCAGACGGAAAATTCCGTCGCTGCCGGCGAAGCCCGAGCTTTGCGTCAGCGCGGCGGGCGAGAAATCGGCGCCCCTCTCGCCGCGCGCCAAAACCGCGGCGAGCGCGCCCGCGTCGTAGGCAAGCGTCGCCAGCCGGGGCGGCGCCGCGCCGAACGCCTGGCGGTAACGCTGCTCGAAAGAGGCCCGGGTCTGCGGCGGCGGCGCCGGGTACCAGCCGCCGACCAGCGCCGGTTCCGCGCCCAGCTGCGCCTGGTCCCATCGCCCGGTGCCGAGCATGCGGATTTTCGCCGGGTCGATGTCGAAGAACGGCAGCAGCGCGGCGATCGCCTGCAGGCGCTGTCCGCCGTCGGGCAGCAGCAAGGCGTCGAACGGCAATTCGCCCAGGGTTTGCATCCGTTCCAGGCGCGCCAGCGCGCGCTTGGATATCTCGTCGTCGCGGCCTTCCAGTTCCTTCTTCTGCGCGAGCAGCGCCTGGCGACGCGCGTCGTAGTTGGCGAAGCGGCGGATCAAATCGGAAAAATCGGTCGCGTTCGGATCGTAGAACTGCACTTGCGTCACCACCGCGTTGCCGTCGGCGGCCGCCTGGCGCAGCGCGGCGACGACCGCGCGGCCGTAGTCGTTGTCGGGCGCGAGCGCGGCGAAGCGGACGAAGCCGCGCGCGCGGGCGTAGCCGACGACCCGGCGCACCTCGGATTCGGGCTGGAAGCCGAGGATGTAGGCGCCGTCGCCGGCGGCGGCGCGGTCGGAGGAAAACGCCACCACCGGTACCCGCGCGACGCGCGCCACCGGCGCGACCGCCCGCACGCTTTGCGCCAGCAGCGGCCCGAGAATCAACTGCGCGCCGTCGGCGATCGCTTCCTGGGCCGCGCGTTGCGCGCTTTCGGGCGAATCGCCGGTGCCGTGAACGACGATCTCGAATTTTTCGTCGGCCCAATCGAACAGCGCCATTTGCGCCGCGTTCAGCATAGCTTGGCCGAGGGACGCGTTCGCGCCGGCGAGCGGCACCAGAAGTCCGACCCGGACCGCGCCCGGAATCGGCGGCGGCGGCGCCACGGCGGGAGCTTCGGGCGCGGCTTCGTCCGGCTGGCCCGGCGCGGTCGGCCGCGACAGCAAGGGGGCGAGCGACGGTGTCGCGGGTTGCGCCGGGCGAACCGCCGGGCTCGACGCGACCGGCGGCGCGGCCGGGGACGCGGTGGGAGGCGCCGGCCGAACGGCCGGCGCGTCTTGCTTCGCCGGACCCGGCCTGGGAGACTCGCAGCCCCAGAGCACACCCGCGGCGAGCACCCCAAGGACGGAGGGCCATGCGGCCATCAGGCGGCGATTACGGAAAAAGCGCATCGGCTCTCCTCCCCGGCGGACTCTATCTGGTGGCGACGCCGATCGGCAATCTCCGCGACGTGAGCCTCCGGGCGCTCGACACCCTCGCCGGCGCGGGCGCGATCGCCTGCGAGGACACGCGCGTCACCGCGAAGCTCCTCGCCCGGCACGGAATCTCCCGTCCGTTGATCGCCTATCACGACCACAACGCCGAGCGCGTCCGGCCCCGCCTGCTGGAGCGGCTTCAAGCGGGCGAGGCGATCGCGCTGGTGTCGGACGCCGGTTCGCCGCTCATCGCCGACCCCGGCTTCAAGCTGGTGCGCGAGACGGTCGCACGCGGCATTCCGGTCACCGCCGTGCCGGGGCCGTCGGCGGCGGTCGCCGCGCTGCAACTGTCGGGCCTGCCCGCGGACCGTTTTTTCTTCGCCGGCTTCCTGCCGGCCAAACCGACGGCGCGGCGGAAATCGTTGTCGGAGATCGCGGGCGTTCCCGGGACGTTGATCTTTTTCGAAACCGCGCCGCGGCTCGCGCGCGCGCTGGCCGACATGGCCGAGATTTTCGGGCCGCGCCCGGCGGCGGTCGCGCGCGAACTCACCAAGATGTTCGAGGAGGTACGGCGCGGTCCCTTGCCCGACCTCGCCCGCCATTACGGCGAAGCCGGGCCGCCCAAGGGCGAAATGGTCGTCGTGGTCGCGCCACCTGACAGTCATCCCGGCGCGACGGACGTCGATGGCGCGTTGAGAACGGCGCTCGCCCGCCTTTCGCCGTCGGCCGCGGCCGCCGAGGTCGCGCGCGTGACCGGAATTTCCCGGCGCGAGCTTTACCGGCGCGCCCTCGAACTGAAACCCAAATGAATCTTCCATGAGCGGACGCGCCGCCGAACTCGTCGCGCTGCTGCTTTTGACGCTCAAGGGTTATCGCGTGCTCGCCCGACGATTTTCGATCGGCGCGGGAACCGGCGCGGGCGAAGTGGACGTGATCGCGCGACGCGGCCACACGCTCGCTTTCGTGGAAGTCAAATCGCGTCCCGACTTGAACACGGCGGCCGAGTCGATTCGCCCCGATCAGCGCCGACGCATCGCCCGCGCCGCCGACGCGTTCGTCGCCAAGCGGCCGGGGTTGCGCGATTGCCAAGTCCGATTCGACGCGATTTTGGTCGCGCCGGGACGATGGCCGCGTCATGTCCCGAACGCCTGGCGCGCCGACGAGTGAAGAACGATTGAGGCCTGCGCCGCACGCTTGTATGATCGCGCCCATGCGCCGATTCGCCGCTCCTTATGCCTTGATCGCCCTGTTTGCCTTGCCGATCCTCCTCGGCGGCTGCGTCGGCGCCGCGGTCGGCGGCGCGGCCGCCGTCGGCGTCGCGGCCTATGATGAGCGCGGGATCGACGGCGTCGCCAGCGACCTGAAGCTCGCCATGGACATCCGCACCCGCTGGCTCGACAAGGACCACCTGATCCCGACCAAGGTGTCGGTCGAGGTCCACGAAGGCCGCGCGCTGCTTACCGGTCTGGTCCAGGACGAAAAGATGCGCGCCGACGCGGTCGGCGAGGCGTGGAAAGTGGTCGGCGTCAAACAAGTGCTGAACGAAATCGAGATCGCGCCTTCCGCCGGCGTGGTCGACTACAGCCGCGACACCTGGATCACGACCCAGATCAAGTCCAAGCTCGCGTTCGACGAAAAAGTAATGGCGGTCAATTTCAACGTCCAGACCATCAACGGTACCGTCTACCTGATCGGCATCGCCCGCGGCGCGGACGAGCATCGCCGCGTCATCGACACCTGCCGTTCGATCAGCTATGTGCGCCGCGTGGTCGATCACATCCGGGTCAAGCAGGCCGCCGGGGGGGCGTCGTGAGCCTGCCCGCCTCGCTGTCGCCGGCGGTGCGCGTCGCGCTCCGCGCGGTCGCGGCGCAGGCCGAAGCCGACATCGACGTCGCCGAGGTGGCCTTGATGCTCGCCGTCGCCGGGCGGCCGGGCGTGCTGCTGCAGCCGTACCGCCGCCACCTCGCCAAGATCTGCGAGGATGTCGCCCGCCACGCCGGGCCCGAGCCTTCGCTCGACATGCGGGTCGAGGCGCTGGCCGAGATCGTCGCCAAGCGCTACGGCTACGTCGGCACCGCCGATGCCTTTCGCGATCCCGACTGCGCCAATCTCACCTATGTCATGGACCGGCGCGGGGGGCTGCCCGTGACCCTCGGCATCATTTATCTGCACGTCGCCCGGACCCTCGGCTGGCCGCTCGCGGCCGTCGATTTTCCGCCCCGTCTTCTGCTCCGCCTCGATCATGGCGGCCGGCGCGCGTTGCTCGACCCGTTCGCGGGCCTGAAAGTTCTGGAAACGCCGGCGCTGCGCGTCATGCTGAAGGAATTTTCCGGCCCCGAGGCCGAAATCCGTCCCGGTCATTTCCGCGCCCTTTCCGCACGCGAGGTGCTGCTTCGGCTCCAAAACACGATCAAGGCGCGACTGCTCGATTCCCGCCAGATCGAGGACGCGCTCGCCCAGATCGAATTGATGCTGCTGTTCGCGCCCGAATCGCCGGAACTGTGGCGGGAGGCGGGCGTGCTCAATTCCCGGCTCGATAACGTCAAGGCCGCGGTCGCCGCGTTCGAGGAGTTCCTGCGGCGCGAAACCCGCGATTCGAGCCGTTACCGCGTTTCGATCCTGCTCCAGGAGCTGCGCGGCCGGCTCAATTGAGCGCCAAGCGCCGCAACAAACCCTCCCGATTCGATGAAGCTCGCCGTCGCCATCCAGATGGATCCGATCGAAACGGTCAACATCGAGACCGATTCGACCTTCGCGCTCGCGCTCGAAGCGGAGCGGCGCGGCCATGCCCTGTTCCACTACTTGCCCCAGAACCTCGCCTTCGCCCACGGCCGGCTCAAGGCGCGCGCGCGGCCTTTGTCCGTGCGGCGTAAAAAAGAAGACCATTACACGCTCGGCGCGAGCGAGGTTCTCGACCTGGCCGGAGTCGACGCGGTGCTGATGCGCCAGGACCCGCCGTTCGACATGGCCTACATCACCGCGACGCATCTTCTCGAGCACATTCATCCCGCGACGCTGGTGGTCAACGATCCGGCGAGCGTGCGCAACGCGCCGGAAAAATTGTTCGTGACCCATTTCCCGGAACTGATGCCGCCGACATTGATCGCGTCCGACCGCGACGAGATCAAGGCCTTCCGTGCCGAGCATCGCGAGATCGTGATCAAGCCGCTCTACGGCAACGGCGGCGCCGGGGTGTTCCACATCCGGCCCGAGGACGACAACCTCAACGCGCTGCTCGAGATGTTCACGACCATGAGCCGCGAGCCGGTCATCGTCCAGAAATACCTTCCCGCCGTGCGCGAGGGCGACAAGCGCATCGTGCTGGTGGACGGCCACCCGGCCGGCGCGCTCAAGCGGGTGCCGCCGCCGGGCGAGGCGCGCGCCAACCTGCACGTCGGCGCGCGCGCGGAAAAGGCGACGCTGGATGCCCGCGACAGGGACATCTGCGCCGCCATCGGCCCGACGCTGAAGGAGAAGGGCCTGATCTTCGTCGGCATCGACGTGATCGGCGGCTATCTCACCGAAATCAACGTCACCTCGCCAACCGGCATCCAGGAAATCGGCCGCTTCGACGTCGTTTCGATTGAATCCCAAATCTGGGACGCGATCGAGGCGCGGATCAAATCCGCGAAGGCGTAAGTCCTCCGCGAACGAAACGGCGATGGAATCTTTCTTGGTTTCGACCGCCGTCGTCGCGGTGGCGGAAATCGGCGACAAGACGCAGCTGCTCGCCCTGGTGCTCGGCGCGCGCTTCCGCCGCCCCCTGCCGATCATGGCCGGCATACTCCTGGCGACGCTCGCCAATCATGCGCTGGCTGCTTGGGCGGGCGTGTTCGCCGCCGCCTGGCTCGCGCCCGACGTGCTGCGCTGGGCGCTCGGACTTTCCTTCCTGGCCATGGCCGTTTGGGCCCTGATTCCCGACAAAGCCGACGCCGACCCCCGGATGGCCGGCGCGGCGGGCGCGTTCGCCGCCACCCTGATATCGTTTTTTCTGGTTGAAATCGGCGACAAGACCCAGATCGCCACCGTCGCCCTGGCGGCCCGTTTCGACGCCATCGCCGTCGTCACGCTCGGCACGACGCTTGGCATGATGATCGCGAACGCGCCCGCCGTGGCGCTTGGCGACGTGGCTGTAAAAAAGGTACCGTTCGGGGTCGCGCGCGCCATCGCCGCGGCGATATTCGGCGCGCTCGGTATCGCGGCTCTGGTCTTTCCCGCAACCGGCTACTAACCAGATCGTGCTTCCGGCGGATGCGGGCTATGATCCCGGATCCCGTCGCCGCGATTGAAGATAAAAGGTTTCGCCATGGACTACCTGCTCGCCCTCATTGCCGACCCCGCCGCCTGGGCCGCGCTGATAACCCTGGTGGCGATGGAGGTGGTGCTCGGCATCGACAACCTGATCTTCATCGCCATTCTCACCAACAAGCTGCCGGCGCAATTCCGCGCGCGGGCGCGGCGGATCGGCCTTTCCGCCGCGCTGCTCATGCGGCTCCTGCTGCTCGGGACCATCGCCATCATCGTCCAGCTGACCGATCCGGTCTTCCATGTTTTCGGCGCCGGTTTTTCCTGGCGCGACCTGATCCTGGTCGCGGGCGGCCTGTTTCTGGTATGGAAGGCAACCAAGGAGATTCACCACAGCGTCGATCCCGAGCCGGGCCCGGACATGTTCGATCGCGGCGCGGGCGCGGTCGGGTTCACGGCCGCCATCGGGCAAATCCTGCTGCTCGATCTGGTGTTTTCGATCGACAGCATCATCACCGCCGTCGGCATGACCGATCACATCCCGATCATGGTCGTCGCCGTGCTGATCGCGGTCGCGGCCATGATGTTCGCCGCCGGGCCGCTCGCCAACTTCATCAACGCCAATCCGACCATCGTCATGCTGGCGCTCGGGTTCCTCTTGATGATCGGCACCGCGCTGATCGCCGAAGGGTTCGGCGCGCCGGTCCCCAAGGGTTACATCTACGCGGCGATGGCGTTTTCCGCCTTCGTCGAGGGCCTCAACATGCTGGCCCGGCGCGCGCGGAAAAAGCGGCCGGAAACGGATTCGTGAGGACCCTCACGTCCATGTGACGGCCGCGGCGCGCCGCGCGTGCTATACGGAATGCGTTATGCGCGCAGCATTATTGCGTTTCGGATTGGCGATCGGGATCGTGTGGCTTGCCGCCACGTCGGCGTTCGCAGGACCGTATTATCTCCAGGACGGAGTCGCCGCCGACGGCTACGACACGGTCGCTTATTTCACCGAAGGCCGCGCGGTGAAAGGCGACGCCAAGTTCCAGCATTCCTGGGACGGGGCGAAGTGGAATTTTTCCTCCGCCGCCAACCGCGACCGGTTCGCCGCCGACCCGGCCAAGTACGCGCCCCAGTACGGCGGCTTCTGCGCCTATGGCGTTGCGTCCGGCTACAAGGTCAAAGTCATCGGCGAGGCTTGGCGCGTCCGCGACGGCAAGCTCTATCTTAATTACGACAAATCCGTCCAAAAACGCTGGCTGGCCGATATTCCCGGCTACATCGCCAAGGCCGAAGATAACTGGTCGAAGATCAAGGACAAGTAACCGCGCGCGGCCGTTTCCCCGCCCTGCCGCCATGGCCTATGATCGGCTGCGGGAGGCTCGCCGCGCGCACGAATGAACCGCCTGCCGAACGCATACTTGGCCGTTGTCGACGAGAGCAAGGTTAACGCGTACCTGTTGTCCGAAAGCCATCCGGCGGGACGCGCCAAGGCTGCTTTTTTCCGCCGCCACGGCTTTCGGGTGGCGGCGTGGGAAGTCTTGCGGGACGCGCTCATCGTCCATGGGCGGACCGCCGATGTCGTCTCGACGATCGAGACTCCATTCGGAACGAAGTATATATTGGAAGGGACGCTCGCCGCGCCGGACGGCCGTTCGCCGCGTCTGCGCACGGTTTGGTTCGTGACGACGGGCGAGACTTCCCTGCGGTTGGTGACGGCCTATCCGGCCGTCGGAGGCGAGAAATGATCAAGGAACTCGATCCCGTCGTCCTGACCGAAGACTTGCCCGAGGACGGACTGAAAACGGGCGACGTGGGCTGGGTCGTGATGGTCCACGGCGGCGGCGCCGGATTCGAGGTGGAATTCACGACGCTCGCGGGCGAGACCGTTTCGGTCGTGACGGTTCCATCCACGGCCGTAAGGCCCGTCGGCCCCAAGGAGATCGCCCACGCGCGAATGGTGGCGTGAGTGGGTGGGTTCCGCCGGGCCCGACGAAGCAACCGGCAGAGACCCTATCCCAACTTGGTTCTGGCCATACAGTATTTCCGCAGCCTACCAATTGAGCAGCGGAAGAAAGCAAGATGCGCTTTCGAAGAAGAACGATTCATTAGATACCGGTCACAAAGATTACTTATGGCAGCGGCAGCATCGCTGATCTGCCTGTGTTCCTCATTCCCGAGGAAATAATGCGGTATGGCGCCTTCAAGCACCTTCGCCGTATTCCTTGCCGCCACGGATATTGGCTCTACTAGAAAACGAACATGAAGGCATTTATTGCAACTGGTTTCGGATGCTCGATTTCATCCCGAATTCCGCTTAATCGTTCGAGCAGTTTGTTCTCTTCCTCTGTTAACTTCAAAAGGGATTTGGTCTTGGCTTTTTCTATCAACTCAAGAAAATTTACGACTTTGTAATCCTTGATATCGAACTCGACCGACGGGGCCACGGTCTCCTCGTGTCGCTTGGCTGTTTTGTCCGAATATGCGCCACGGTAGTCTGGCCCGGAAAGCGCTGCCACCAATGCCGCCTGAAGCGCCGCGTGAGCTGCCTTGGCAGCAAACAACAACTGGATCGGTTTAGATTCGGCTGCGGCGAGTTTCTTTGCGCACACCACCAATTCCTCTCCCGCTAAACTCACGGGATGAAAGATTATCCGGTCGTCAGGATTCACGGTCCGCCTTCCCTGCGCTCCTGCCGTTACCTGAAGCGCCCAATGGAATCTAGCATCTTGCACATCGGCAGCTACGGCCGCGCCTTCGCTTGTTCGTACACCAGATCAGTTAAGAACATCGCTCTTTGCGGTCTTTCAAACGATTGGGCATCATAGCGGAGAGCCGCCTCTTGCGCGCGGGGAGGTAGTCCCCGTCCTATGTGCATGGTAGAACCTTATCCTATCCGCCGCACCGATTCGCGGCGAAAGGGCAGGAGGCGATGGTCGCGCGCGTCAACACGGTGGCGTTCCAGGGAATCGGCGTGCTCGCCGTCGACGTCCAGGTGCAGATGGCGTCGGGCCTGCCCGCGTTCACCCTGGTCGGCCTGCCGGACAAGGCGGTCGGCGAATCCCGCGAGCGGGTGCGCGCGGCGCTCGCCGCCATGGGCCTCGCACTGCCGGCGAAGCGTATCACCGTCAATCTCGCGCCGGCCGATCTCGCCAAGGAAGGCTCGCACTTCGACCTGCCGATCGCGCTTGGCCTGCTCGCCGCCATGGACGCGCTGCCCAAGGACGAGATCGCCGAGTACGCGGCGCTCGGCGAACTCGGGCTCGACGGGCGGATCGCGCGGGTCGCGGGCGTGCTGCCGGCCGCGCTGCACGCGCGCGAACAGGGCCTCGGCCTGATCTGCCCCGCGGGCCAAGGCCCCGAAGCCGCCTGGGCGGAGGGCCTGCGCGTGCTGGCGGCGAGCGATCTGGTGCAGATCGTCAACCATTTCCGGGGCAGCCAGGTGCTGGCCGCACCGGTCGCCAGGCTTTCCGAATCCGCCGCCCTCTATCCCGACATGGCCGACATCAAGGGCCAGGAAACCGCCAAGCGCGCGATCGAGATCGCCGCCGCGGGCGGGCACAATTTGCTGATGATCGGCCCGCCCGGCGCGGGCAAATCCATGCTCGCAAGCCGCCTGCCCGGCTTGCTGCCGCCGCTCGACGCCGCCGAGGCGCTGGAAGTGAGCCTTATCCAAAGCGTTGCCGGCGAATTGCCCGAGGACGGCTTGACGCGGCGGCGCCCGTTTCGCGATCCGCACCACTCGGCCTCGGTCGCGGCGCTGGTCGGCGGCGGCGCGCGCGCCAAGCCGGGCGAAGTGTCGCTCGCCCATTTGGGCGTTCTCTTTCTCGACGAGCTGCCGGAATTCCAGCGCGGCGCGTTGGAGGCGCTGCGCCAGCCGCTGGAAACCGGGCGCGTCTCGGTCGCGCGCGCCAACGCCCATGTGACGTATCCCGCCCGGGTTCAGTTGATCGCGGCCATGAACCCATGCCGCTGCGGGCACCTGGACGACGCCGCCCAAGCGTGCTCCAAGGCGCCGCGCTGCGCCGAGGAGTATCAATCGCGCATTTCCGGGCCGCTGTTCGACCGCATCGACCTGCACGTGGAAGTCGGCGCCGTCAACCCGATGGACCTGACCCTGCCGCCGCCCGCCGAGAACAGCGCCGCGATCGCGGCCCGCGTCGCCCGCGCGCGTGAAATCCAGAAAGCGCGTTACCCCGCGCTCAACGCCGATCCGCCGGTGCGGACCAACGCCGAGGCCGATGGAACGCTGTTGGAAAAAGTCGCCGCGCCGGACGAGGCCGGACGCAAACTGCTCGCCGAGGCGGTGGAGCGGTTGAAATTATCCGCGCGCGGCTATCACCGGATGCTGCGCGTGGCGCGCACGCTCGCCGACTTGGAAGGCGCCGAAAGCGTGCGCCGTATTCACGTCGCCGAGGCGCTTTCCTTCCGCCGCATCGCGCCCAACCGGATCGGGGCCCACTGAAAACACCCCATTCTTCCCTTCGGACTAAATTCGGTCTATATTTTGGTCGAAATCGGGCGAGGAGACCGGCGATGAAACTTTCGGAACAGGTCAAGTCGATCAGCTATCTCAAGGCCCACGCGCCGGAGGTGATCCGTGACCTGGCCAGGGGCCAAGACCCGGTCATCATCACGCTGCACGGCGAAGCCAAGGCTGTCTTGCAGGACATCGCCAGCTACGAGCAGGCCCAGGAGACCATGGCCCTGCTCAAGATGCTGGCTCTGACCCACAAGGCCGTCGAGCGGGGCAAGGTCCGCCCGGCCCGTGAAGCCTTCGCCCGCGTTCGTGCCCGCGTGAAAAAAACAGCGTAAAGAAATAGGCCCGACGTGCCGTTCGAGGTTCTGTTGTCCGAGGACGCTGAACGGGATATCGAGGATATTTACCGCTACGTCGCCCGGCGCGACACGATCGATAAAGCGGATCGCCTGCTCGTTGCGCTTGAGGAAACTTGCCTCGGATTGTCCGAATTTCTGGAGCGCGGCAATGTACCGAAGGAACTTTCGTCCCTGGGCATGACCGAATTCCGCGAGGTCCATTACAAGCCGTATCGGGCGATCTACCGGATTATCGGCCGCAAGGTCGTTGTCTACGGCGTTCTCGACGGGCGACGGGATATGCAGACCCTACTGCGGCGGCGGCTCATCCGTTGACGCTCTTGCCGCGTTCGCGGCGGAAGCCGCCCGCATCGCGCCCAACCGGACGGCGGCGTAGGCGCTCCGGTCTGGAATCGTATCCAAGATTCTGGCGCGCCCGCAAAACGACACTTTTTCTCCAATCCCATTGCCTCGCCCGCGCATAATGCCCAAAATACCAAAACAAAATGAGCGTCTGGCCATAGGAAAAACCGGCATACATGACAGCTAAGCGTTCTCCGATAAAACGCCGACGTGCGTCGGCGAATACCACCCGCACGAGACGAAAGGCCAGGGTCGGAGGGGGGCAGCCGCCGTCGGATATCCTCGCTCGTGCCGTCGAACTCGCCAACCGAGGAGATTTGAACGGGGCGCTAGCTGCCGCCCAAACAGTCCTGAACATTTATCCCAATCACTGGCAGGCATTGAATTTCATGGGCGCCATTTTGTGGCACCTGGGACGTCGCGCCGAATCTGTCGCGGCAATCGAAAAATCCATTGCGAGCGCGCCTTCAAATGAGATCGATGTCCGGTTCGGTTTAGTCGATCAGCTTCTGCTCGCGATTTCGAAAGGGGGCTTCAATCCAGATAAAGCCATCGGAATTATGTTCGATTTGATCAAACAGCATAAACCAGAGGCGCGTTTCTTGGCCCGATTTACAAACGTGGTGAAAGATTTCGGCCGCCTAGACGAGGCGTTGAAATTAGCCAACATGGCGGTCTCCGCTTATCCGGAAAATCCCACGCTCCACCGCAATAAGGCCTCCGTTCTTATGCGAATGGGGTGGGATGACCGGGCTGTCGCTGCTTATGCACTTAGCATCATGCCCTACCAGCCTAACACGCGAGAAGCGGCGAAAGCTTCGAGTAAAGAAATCCGCTCCCATTACGCCGGGCTTGCGGCTTCATACGACGATAATGCTCTGCATCAATCCTTCAGCGACCGGATGGCCAAGTTCATTGTCGAACTTACCGGCCCGGCTTTGACTAAGCGCGTGCTTGACGCCGGTTGTGGCACCGGGCTTCTGGGAACGTGTCTTAAAGTCGCTCGGTTGGTTGGAATCGACCGGTCTCCGGACATGTTGGCCAAGGCGCGCATTAAGAACATCTACGCCGAATTGGTGGAGGGCGATCTGGTCGAGGCGATGGCGGCGCGGACGGATTCTTTTGACATTGTCGCATCGGTAAGCGTGCTATGTCACATCGCCGACCTCGCGCCTTTTTTCCGGGAGACGGCCCGAATATTGGTTCCCGGAGGCCATCTGTTCTTTTCGGTCGATCCCGCTCCGGATTCCATGGATATTGGCGTAACGGAGCCGGGGGAATACGCCCACAGCCGTGTCTATCTTCGCCGCTTGGCCTCCGAATGCGATTTTACCGAAGTTGCCATCACGGTCATGGAACACCGCGCGACGCCGGGTTTTTGGTGTGCGTTCCAACGCACGTGAGAATCGCTAGCGCGCTTCAGCTCCTCAACGCGAAGTCGGTGGCGGAAACCTGGCCGGCATTGACGCCGTCCACGTGGGCGATCTGATAGGAGTTCGTGTTGGAGGCGTTGCTGGCGTCCGACGTGTAATAGATGTCGACCCCGCCCGAGCCGGTCTGCGATCCAACCACGACGATGCCGCTGACCGCGTTGCCGGAGGACAAGTCGACCGGCGCGCCGCCAAGGCTGGCCGCCGTTTCGAAGTACTGCGCGGGATCGAGAAAGCCCGAATCGCCGAAACCGAAATCGGCGTTGCCGAGCACGAACCGGTCCTGGCCCGGTTGGAAATCGACGACATGGTCGGAACCGAGCGATTGCACCTTGTCGGCGACGGTGGCGCCCGTGCCGCCCGCGAACACAAATTGATCGGCGCCGCCCCCGCCGATCAACGTATCGGCGCCTTGTCCGCCCTGGAGCGTATCGGCGCCGGGACCGCCGATGAGCGTGTCCGCGCCCGCGCCGCCGATCAGAGTCAGGTTCTCGACCGGCGCGGGAATCGGATCGTCGCGCGCCTCAGTGACCGGCGCGGGCGGCGGCGGCTCGACGGAGGCCGGGATATAACCGATCGCCGGCTTGAAGCCGAACACCGGGTCGGACGCGAGGGAAATGCGCACCGGCGACGGCGCGTCGCCCGAACCGGCGAGAAAACGCTCGCCGGACGATCCGGCGATCTGCGGCGAGCCCCAGGCTTCGGCTTCGTTCCGCGCGGCGGCGAACGCGCGCGCCAGCGCCTGATCGGGCGAATCGCCCGCGGCCAGCGCGCCGTTGAAGGCGTTCTCGGCCGCCGCCTGGCCGGCCGCAAGCTCGACGGAGGTCGCCGCCCGACCGGCCTGGGTAATGATGGAATCGGCGATTACGGCGGCGAACGCTTGCTGCGGTCCCGTAACGTTGGTGGTGACCGCCGCGATCCAGCCGCGCGCATCGGCGAGCAGTTCGCCGCGATCGACCCGCGAGGCCCACTCGCGCGCGATGGTCGTGATCCATCCTTCGCCGGCGCCGGCGCGACCGGGCCCGGCCGCGAGCGCGGGGTCGGCGGACGCGACCTCGAGGGCCGCTTCCCATCCCGTTGCCGGGCGGCGGGCCTCGACCGCGTCAGGGCCGCCTTCCGTCCGCGCCGCCCATTGTTCAGCTTCCGAAACGGTCGGGGCCGGCACCGCGACGGCCCGCCAGCCGTCGGCCGCCGCCAAAACCTCGCTCGCGCCGAGATCGGGCCGCGTTCGCGCCGCCCACGCATCCGCCTCGCGCGCGGAGGGCGCGGGCACCACCGCGGCGCGCCAGTTGTCGGCAACCGCGCGCGCTTCGGCTTGCGCCGGTCCCGGGCGAACCTCGGCCGTCCATTCGTCGCGCGTATCGGGCGCGCGTTCGATCGCCGCGTCCCAGGAACCTGTTTCGGCTGGCGCGGGCGCCTCGACGCGCGCCGCCCAGGATTCCGTTTCGGGGGCCGAGGGCGCGAGATCGACCGTCGCCCGCCAGCTTTCCAGGCGCGCGAGGGCTTCTCCCGCGTCCGCGTCGGGACGAACCTCCGCCCGCCACGATTCGGCCTCGCGGGCGGAGGGCGCGGTTTCGGTCGCCGCCTGCCAGCCGCGCATTGATTCCGGCGCCGCCGTTTCGGGCGGCTCGATCATCTCGGTTCGCGCCGCCCAGGCTTCGGCTTCGCGCGCGGCCGGAGCGGTCTCGATCGCCGTTTGCCAGCCGCGCGTCGATTCCGGCGCCGCCGTTCCGGGCGGCTCGACCATTTCGGTCCGCGCCGCCCAAGTTTCGGCTTCGCGCGCGCCGGCCGCGGGCGCGGGAGTCGCCTGCCAGCCGCGCGCCGCCTCGCGCAGCATCGCCTCGGGCGATACCTCCATCTCGGTCCGCGCCGCCCAGGCTTCGGATTCCTTGGCGGAGGGCGCCATGTCGACCGACGCGCCCCAGCCTTCGGCCATCGCCCGGCGCGCGGTTTCGTCGCCGATCGGCGTCACGTCCGCGCGCCATTGTTCGGCCTGGGCGGCCGACGGCGGTGCTTCGGGGGTCGCCGGCCATTGGGCGAGCGATCCTTCGACCTTGGGGCCGGGCGAGGTTTTCGCGGCCCAGGCGCGCTCCGCCTCGGGGTCGCCGTGGGTCAGCGCCGTTTGCCAACCCAACCCGGCGTCCTTCGGGTCGCCGCGCGCGATGCGCGCTTCCCAGTCCGCCTGCTCGCGCGCGTCGGCGATTTCGGTGCGGGGACGCCAGGCGGCGAAGGCGGGATCTTCCGTAGGCGGCGTCGGGGCGGCGAAGGCGCTCGGGTTTTCCCGGTGCGCGCGCGCCAGCGCCTCGACGTAGGCCGGCGCGAATTCGCGCGCGGCGTCGGCGAGCGCGGTGACGGCGTCGCCGAATTGCAGGCCGACCTGGCGCACGGTCATCAGAAAGGGCGTCGACGGCGCGATCTCGTAGCCGGCGGCGCTTGCGCCCTCGTTCGCCTGGTCGAGCGTTTTCATGCCGCCGCCGTTGACGAGGGCGATTTCGCCGAGCGATCCTTGCGCGCGCGGCAGCAGGACGGCGGTGGTTTCGCCGTTCGCGCCGACGCGGACCGCGCCCGCGGCCTCGCGCACGCCGACCATGGCCGAAGGCGCGTGCAGCGTGAAGGCGTCGAGGTTGCCGCGCGCGATATCGCCGGCGACGAACGACACCGCGCCGCGTTCGACCGTCAACACCATTTCGCCGGATTTGCGGATGGGGTCGTAGAGAACCCGTTCGATCCCGAAGTCGGTTTGCTCGCCGAGCGACACCCGGGCGCCATCCGCAAAAGCGAGCGCGACGCGGCCGGCGCCGGTTTGAATGACGTCGCCGGCGTAAAGGGGGGTATCTTTTTCGGCGGCGACAATGGTGCCGTCGGCGCGGCCGAAATAGACCTCGCCCGCGACGCCGTCCACCAGGCCGACCGGATCCGACGCCCCGAGGGTCGGGCGGGCCGACGCCGCCGGCAGCGCGGCGAGCGCCTCGACCACGTCGGGGGTCAACACGGAACCCTCGGCGTTGATGAGGTTGGGGCGCGGATCGCGCGAGAAGTAGCCGCGCACAAGCACCGCCTCGCCCGACGGCCCGATCAGCCAAAGATCGCCGCCTTCGCGCACGTAACGCGCGCCAAGCAGAAGATAGCCCCCGGGGATGTCGAGCAAATCGCCCCGGGAAGCGTCGAGCACGGCAATTCGCCCGGGCGCCCGGGCTGTTTCGGCAAGCGTCTGGGTCTGCGGCGCGGACATTCCGTCCCCCGAATGGGGGAAAATTATAACCTAGATATCGGTGTAGCTATATGGGATGGCGCTATATGTTGTGGAAAAAACCCAATACGCAATTCGATGCGATATCGTAACAATCAGCGGGCCCGGCCGATCATCCCTCCCAGGTCCCGCCCGGCGAAGATGTGGACATGAAGGTGGAAAACTTCCTGACGGGCGTCGGCGCCGAGGTTGGAGAGAATGCGATAGCCGGCCTCGACCGCGCCCAGCTTGCGCGCGGTTTCGCCCACCGCGCGGAAGAAGCCGACGATTTCGGCTTCACTGGCATGAAGGGTGAAGTCGTCCATGTCGACGTAAGCGCCCTTTGGGATCACCAGCACGTGCACCGGCGCCTGCGGCCGGATGTCGTGAAACGCCAGCGCGTGTTCGGTTTCGTGCACCTTCTTGCAAGGAATCTCGCCGCGCAGGATTTTGGCGAACGGATTGTTGGCGTCGTACGCGGGCCGGCTCATTTTTTCCGTCCTTTCTTTTTCGTTTTACCGCGCGCGGCCTTTTCGGCGATGCCGGAAACCCCTTCGCGCCGGGCCAGTTCGGCCCAGACGCGCGCGGGCCGGACTTCGGCGGTGGCCCACAGAACCAGCAGATGATAGAGGACGTCCGCGCTTTCGGCGGCGACGCGCTTGGGGCCTTCGTTGAGAGCGGCGGCGACCGTTTCCGCCGCCTCCTCGATCACCTTGCCGCCGATCTTGCCGACGCCGCCCGCGAGCAGCTTCGCCGTGTAGGAAACGCGCGGGTCGGCGCGACGCCTTTTGGCGACGGTCGCGTAAAGCCGGTCGAGCACGCGGGCATCGGGATGGCCCTTGGGCTTGGTCATGGGCGGTTTCCTATATCTCGATCGGGGGGGGGTCCCGAATCGGTATGCCGGCGGCCTTCATGTGGGCCTTGGCTTGCGCGATCGTATAAGTGCCGAAATGAAAAATCGAGGCGGCGAGCACGGCCGAGGCATGGCCGTCGCGGACGCCCTCGACCAGATGATCGAGAGTGCCGACCCCGCCCGAGGCGATCACCGGCACCGGCACCGCGTCGGCGATGGCGCGGGTGAGCGGAATATCGAAGCCGGCCTTGGTGCCGTCGCGGTCCATGGACGTGAGCAGGATTTCGCCCGCGCCGTACTCGGCCATGCGCTTGGCCCATTGAACCGCGTCCAGCCCGGTCGCCTTGCGCCCGCCGTGGGTGAAGACCTCGAACGTTCCTGGCGCGACGGACTTGGCGTCGATGGCGACGACGATGCATTGGCTGCCGAATTTTTCCGCCGCCCGGCGCACGAATTCCGGTTCCTTAACCGCCTGGGTGTTGATCGAAACCTTGTCCGCGCCGGCGAGCAGCAGTTTGCGGATGTCCTCGATCGTGCGCACGCCGCCGCCTACCGTCAGCGGCATGAAGCATTGCTCGGCGGTGCGGGTAACAACGTCATAAATAGTGTCCCGGTTTTCGTGGCTGGCGGTGATGTCGAGAAAACAAAGCTCGTCGGCGTCGGCACGGTCGTAGGCCCGCGCCTGTTCGACCGGATCGCCCGCGTCGACCAAATCGACGAAGCGAACGCCCTTGACCACGCGGCCGCGGTCGACGTCGAGACAGGGAATGACGCGGACTTTGAGCATCGTTCGAGTCTTAGCCCTTCAGCGTCGCGATTGCGCTCGCGACGTCGAGCTTGCCGTCGTAGAGCGCGCGCCCGCTGATCACGCCGGCGAGCGGCCGCTCCGCCTTGCGGCTTGCGTCGCGGATCGCCTTCAGGTTGTCGAGCGAGGACACGCCGCCCGACAGAATCACCGGGATCGACACCGCCTGGGCCAGCGCGACGGTGGCGGCGACGTTGGGGCCCTTCATGGCACCGTCGCGTTCGATGTCGGTGTGGATCAGCGCCGCGACGCCGACGTCCTCGTAACGCTTGGCGAGATCGAGCACGGTGACATCGGAAACGTTCCCCCAGCCCGCGGTCGCGACCCGCCCGTCGCGCGCATCGAGGCCGACGGCAATCTGGCCGGGGTACTTGCGGCAAGCCTCGCGCACCAGCGCCGGGTCCTTGAGCGCGACCGTGCCGAACACGATCCGCGCCACGCCATGGTCGAACCAGAAATCGACCAGCGCCATGGTCCGGATGCCGCCCCCGAGCTGAACCGGAATATTCACGTTCCAGAGGATTTTCTGGACCGCCTTGTCGTTGACCGGCTTGCCGGCAAAAGCCCCGTTCAAATCGACCACATGCAGCCATTCGGCGCCCGCGTTGGCGAAGGCGCGCGCCTGTTCGGCCGGATCGTCGGCGAACACGGTCGAGCGCGCCATGTCGCCCTGCACCAGGCGTACGCAGCGGCCGTCCTTGAGATCGATGGCGGGAAAGAAAATCAAGGAGCGAAACCTCATGGCGACCAGGCGAGAAAATTGGCGATCAGGCGAAGCCCGGTCGTCTGGCTTTTCTCGGGATGGAATTGAACCCCGGCGATGTTGTCGCGCGCCACCAGCGCCGCCACCGGCCCGCCGTAATCGGCGGTGGCGACGACGTCGGCGGGATCGCGGCAAATCATGGCATAGGAATGCACGAAATAAGCGTTCCGGCTTGGCGCTATGCCTGTAAGCAGCGGGTGTCCGGCGCGAAATTCGAGCGCGTTCCAGCCCATGTGCGGGATTTTCAGGGTTGGGTCGGATGGCTTCAGCGCCGCGACTTCGCCCGGAATCCAGTCCAGGCCCGCATGCGCGCCGTGTTCGTGGCCCAGGCTCGCGAGCAGTTGCATTCCGACGCAGGTGCCGAGAAACGGGCGGCCCCGCTCCCGCACCGCCTTGCCCATGGCCGCAACCATGCCGGGCAGCGATTCGAGGCCCCTTTTGCAGTCGGCGAACGCGCCGACCCCGGGCAGGACGATGCGGTCGGCGCGCGCGACTTCGGCGGCGTCGGAAACGACGCGGATGTCGGCGGAAACGCCCCTCTCACTCGCCGCGCGCTCGAACGCCTTGGCCGCCGAGTGGAGGTTGCCGGAGCCGTAGTCGATGATGGCCACTTTCATGGCCGAACCGTCGAGGCGAGGTCGCGCGCCAGCCCCGGCGTGGAATCGAGGAACCGCGCGAGCGCCGCGTCGATATCGTTGCCCGCGACCACGCCCCGGAACACGAATCCCCGGCGTTCGAGCTTCCGACGCCGGAGATCGTTGCCCAACCAGCCGAACGCCACCGACAGGATCAGGATCAACGCCGCCGAGACGATCCCGTCGAACGCGAATGCCCGCATCGCCGCCTCCAACCCGACGAGAACGAAGGCAAACGCGACCGCAGTCAGCCACAGCCGCCGGGTCAGGGCCCACAGCGGGCCGAACACGAAGGCCGGCCAGGAAAACCCTTCCTTGACCAGCACTACGTCCCGGTCGGGATCGAGGCCGCCGTGACGCACGTAGGCCGTGTACATTCGCATCGGTCGCGTCGTTCCCGATCCGGCTACAACGAGCCGCCGAGAACGCCCTTGGTCGACGGCACCGCATCGGGCCGGCGCGAATCGATCGCCACCGCCTGGCGCAGCGCGCGGGCAAGTCCCTTGAAGCAGGACTCGACGATATGATGGTTGTTCTCGCCGTAGGCGTTGCGCACGTGCAACGTCACCCCGGCGGCCTGGGCGAACGCCTGGAACCACTCGCGAAACAGTTCGGTATCCATTTCGCCGAGCTTCGGCTTCGAAAACGCGACCTTCCACACCAGATAGGGACGGTTGGAGGCGTCCAGAGCCACCTCGGTCAACGTTTCATCCATGGGCGAGAGCGCCTGGCCGAAACGAGCGATACCCTTGCGGTCGCCGAGCGCCTTGGCGACGGCCTCGCCCACGGCGATGCCGACGTCCTCGGTGGTGTGGTGGTAATCAATGTGCAGGTCGCCCTTCGCCTCGACCTCGAGGTCGATCAGGCTGTGGCGCGAGAGCTGCTCGAGCATATGGTCGAGAAAGCCGATGCCGGTGGCGACGCGAAAGGCCCCGGTTCCGTCCAGGTTGACGGAGACTTTGACCAAAGTCTCCTTGGTTTTCCGCTCCACCGTCGCTTTGCGCATGGTGTCGAATTCCGGCCCGAAGGCGTTGCTTTCATGTTCGAATCGGCCCGTTGTAGCAGCACGAGCGCCCGGAAACCAGCGAGGGGCGGGACGGATGCCGCGGTTTTTTCCCAAACCGATTCAGGAGCTTGAGTGCGCACCGGAACCGGATTAACCCCGGACTGTCCCCAGGCTTTTCCACATCGCCGCCACGACCAAAAACATCTTAAAAATATAATAATATCAAATAATTACCGTCAAATAAGCAAGCTCCGATTAAACTATTTGTCCCCAATTTACGTTCCGATGGCGACCGATGTTTCGGGTGCTCGGCGTCCCTATGGTTCGCGCGGGCGCCGGCCGCCGAGCCGGCCGCGAATCTCCGCGATGATCCAAGCGATCGTATCGTCGTCCAGGATTTCGATCGACGCCGCGATCAGGTTCGCAAGCTCGGTCGCGCGCGGGCTTAGGCCGGAGGTCACGATCTTGACGCGCGGATGGGACATTTCGGCCAGCCGTTTCAGCGCCTCGGCGTCGTCCCAGAACAATCCGAAATAGGCGCACGTCTGGCGCACAAAGCCGGGCGAGGGTCGCCCGCGCCGGCCGTGCTCGAGGCTCGAAAGATACGCGGCCGAAAGCCCGAGTTCGGCGGCCATGGTTTTCTGCGTGACCCCCTTCAGTCGGCGTAGCTCGCGCAACCGCTTGCCGAACGGGGTCATCGGCCTGGGCGCGCGCGGCGCAGAAGGACATAAAGCGCGCCGGCGCCGCCGTGCCGCGGGCGCGCGGGTGCGAAGGCGAGGATGTGGGCGCGCACCGGCGCTTCGTTCAGCCAGCGCGGCACGTTGGCGCGCAGGACGCCTGTTTCACGCCCATCTTGGTCGGTGCGCTCGCCCTTGCCGGTAATGACGAGAAGACAGCGTTGCCCGAGCGTGTGCGCGCGGGCGATCCGGCCGAGCAGCGCGGCATGGGCTTCCTTTTGGGTCATGCCGTGGAGATCCAGTGTCCCGTCGATGGTGATTTCGCCCCTGCGCAAGCGTGCCGCTGTGGCTCGATCGACCCCCGGCGCGGCGCCCGGATGAAGCGTCGGAAGCGTTGACGTAAGCGCGGGTTTGCGCGCGTTTCCGACCGCGACACGGGGCGAATGTTTCGGCGCGGAAATTCCCGCTTTCATGTCCCCGGGTATTTCTTCGCGCTGAAGGCCCTTTCGGGCGCGCTTATGGCGCAACGGGCGCGCGCTTTCGGTGACGGCGCGCCACAAATGCGCATCCATCAACGCGTCGGCCTCAGGTTTTTTCGACGTCTTCATCCACCAGCACGACGAACATGCGTTGCGGCCCGTGCGCCCCGAGCAGCAGGGTCTGCTCGATATCGGCGGTGCGCGACGGGCCGGTAATCCAGTTGACGGCGCGCGGCATGGCGAATGCCGCGCCGGCCCGCGCCGACTTCGCGCGCAGGGCGCCCCAGGCTTCCTCGTAGGTGCCGACCAGGCGGGCAACGGGAACGACCGCGATGTGAACCGGCGGCACCAGCGCCAGTGTTGTCGGACTCTCGGGCCCGGAAGCGAGCACGAGGGTGCCGGTTTCGGCGACAGCCACGGCCGCGCTTGTCACCCCCACCGGATCGTCCCGTTCGCCCTTGCCCTCGGTCACGGAAATTGCCGAATGTTTCGACCAGGGAATAGATCGGAGAAGGGGGTCGGGCGCGCACCTCAAGCTGGGTTCGATGTTATGGCGCGCAAGGTATTGCGCCACCGCCTCCGGAACATCGGCCAGTCGTTTCACGCGGACGACGCCGGCTTGAACCCGCTCCGCTTCGGCGATGAACAACGCGGCTTGGCGGTCCCGTTCGATCCGGCCGCGAGCCGGAACCGGGCCCGGCGCGCGGCTGGCAAGGCGCGCCTCCACTTCGGCAAGGCCGGATTTTCCCCGTCGTTGGGTGCAGGCGCGCCGAACGTCGACGAGAATGGCCTGGCGGCTGACGCGGCTCATGGCTTTGTCCGGCCCCTGTCCGATTCGGCCCACAGGGTCATGAAGGTTTCGCCTTCGGGCGCGGGAAAGTCGCGGGTCGCGGTCCAGCCGCCGAGGAACGGCAAGACGCGGAATCGGCGCCGCGCGCCGGCCAGGTTGCCGAGAGCGCGGACCAGCGGCGCGGTGAGGCGCCGGTAAAGCCGGGGCCGCGCGGCGACGAAAGCCCAGGCCGCGAGACCGATCCGGGCGAGCCATCCGGTTCGGCGTTCCCGGTGCAGCCGTTCGCGCCAGGCGCGCAACATCCGAGGCAGCGGAATGCGCATCGGGCAAACGCTCTCGCAGCGGCCGCACAGCGTCGAGGCGTTGGGCAGATGCCGCGCCTCGTGCGTGCCGAGCAGAGCCGGGATCAATACCGCCCCCATCGGCCCCGAGTAGACCCAACCGTAGGCGTGACCGCCGACCGCGCGATAGACCGGACAATGGTTGAGACAGGCGCCGCACCGGATGCAGCGGAGTATGTCGCGAAATTCGGTTTCGAGCAGTCGCGCGCGGCCGTTGTCGAGCAGAACGACGTGGTACTCGTCGGGGCCATCCGGATCCCCGGGACGGCGCGGCCCCGAACAAAAGGAGGTATAGACGGTGACATCCTGGCCGGTGGCGGAGCGCGCAAGCACGCGCAACACCGTGGTCGCGTCTTCCAGCGTCGGCACGATTTTTTCGATCGAGGCGATGACGATATGCACGCGCGGCAGCGTGTGGGTGAGATCGGCGTTGCCCTCGTTGGTCACCAGCACGTTGCTGCCGGTCTCGGCGATCAACATGTTGGCCCCGGTGATGCCGACATCGGCGGTAAGAAAGTCGGGCCTGAGTTTCGCGCGCGCCTCGGCAAGCAGGGCGTCCGGTTCGTTGAGCGCGCGTTCGGGGGCGAGGTGCGTGTGCGACTTGCGGAATGTTTCCGCGACTTCGCCGAGCGACAGGTGAATCGCCGGCGCGATGATGTGGCTGGGCGGCTCGCGCCGAAGCTGGATGATGTATTCGCCGAGATCCGTTTCCACCGGGCGGATGCCGTTTTCTTCGAGATAGTCGTTGATGGCGATTTCCTCGCCGATCATGGTTTTGCTCTTGGTGACGGTGCGCGCGCCGACGCGACGACAGATGTCGAGGATCGTTTCGCGGGCTTCCTGCGCGTCGCGGCACCAATGCACTTCGCCGCCGTTCTCCGTCACGCGCCGCTCGAACGTTTCGAGATAAAGGTCGAGATGGTCGAGAACATGCTCCTTGATCGCGCGCGCGGCGTCGCGGAGTTCCTCGAATTCGGGCAAGCGTTCGGCGGCCTCGCGCCGTCGCCGGGGAAATCCGTCGGCGAGCTTGGCGAGCGCGGCCTGCAGCGTCGGCGAATCCAGCGCGGTGCGGGCGTTGTCTTCGAACCTGCGGGCGGTGCTGTCCATGGCCGTTCAAGTCCCGGCAATGGGCGGAACGGCGGTAACGTCCGCCAACACTTCGGCCACATGGCGGACGGCGGCGGTAGAGCCCTGGCGCCTGAGGCGCCCGGCGATGTTCATCAAACAACCCATATCGCCGCCGAGCACCAAATCGGCACCGGTCGCGGCGATGTCGGCCGTTTTGACGTCCGCGATTCCCGTCGAAACGTCCGGATACTTGACGCAAAAGAGCCCGCCGAAGCCGCAACAGGTTTCCGCTTCCCGTCCCTCGCGCAGTTCGAGGCCGGCGACGGTGGCGAGCAACGCGCGCGGCTGGCGCTTGACGCCGAGTTCGCGCAAGCCCGAGCAGGAATCGTGATAAAACGCCGTCGCCGCCAAGCGCGCCGCGACCCGGGTCAGGCCGCGCACGTCGACCAGAAAGGAGATCAGTTCATGGGTCTTGGCGGCGAGCGCGCGGGCGCGCGGCGCCCAGTCCGGATCGTCGGCGAACAGCTCGGGATAATGGACGCGAATCATCCCGGCGCACGAGCCCGACGGCGCGACCACGTAGTCGAACGGCTCGAAGGCGGCGATCAGACCGCGCGCGACGGTCGCGGCGTCGGCGGAATCGCCGGAATTCCACGCCGGCTGGCCGCAGCAGGTCTGCGCCGACGGTACTTCGACCCGGCAGCCGGCGTCCTCGAGCAACTTGACGGCGGCGAAGCCGACGCTCGGGCGCATCAGGTCGACCAAGCATGTAACGAACAACACGACTTTGGGCGAGATTGGCGCTGGAGGGGGTGATGCGGGCATGACCGGAAGATTGGCTTTTGCCCGGCCCAAAGGCAAGTTCAGGGAACGGGAAGTCCCTTCGGTCTTAACACGAATAGCTCAGCCGGGTGCTTGAGCGCCCCGGCGCGGGCTTCGGCCTTGGCTCCGGCGCCGAAAAAGAGATCGACCCTGAGCGGACCTTTGATGGCGCTGCCCTGGTCTTGGGCCACGACCAGACGGCGGAGCGGACGGGATGGATCGAGCGGATCGCGGGTTGCCACGTAAAGCGGCAACCCGAACGGCAGGTGGGCCGGGTCGACCGCGGCGCTGCGTTCGGGCGTCAAGGCGACCCCTTCGGCCCCGAGCGGGCCTTTGCCGACAAGTTCGCGAAAAAAGATGTACGAGCGGTTTTCGCGCATCAGCGCGGCACCATCCTCGGGGTGGGCGGCGATCCAATCGCGGATGGTCTTCATCGTGACGTCCTCGCGGGCCATGATTCCGCGCTCGACCAAGATACGGCCGATGGCGGTATACGCGTGGTCGTTGCGGCCGGCGAAGCCGAGCCGAACCACGGTGCCGTCGTTCATCGTCACCCGGCCGGAACCCTGGACGTGAAGAAAAAACGCGTCGCGGGCGTCGTCGACCCACAGGATTTCGAGGCCCTTGCCCGCGAGCGCGCCGGCTTCGATCGCTGCCCGATCATGAGCGACCGGGCCGGGCGGCGGCCGGTAAATGGGAAAGCGATACCGCGCGTCCGGTTTGCGCGCCCCCCTGAGCTCCGCTTCGTAATAGCCGGTGGCGAAGCCCGTGCCGCCGGCCGCGTCGCTCGCGCGGAAAGCCCGAAATTCGGCTTCGAAAAACCGGCGGGCGGACGCGGAATCCTCCGACCTTACGCGGCGGGCGGCGGCGCATGGTGCGTGCCAATCGCGGGCGCGACCCATCAGATTGGCCGAATCCAAAATCTTATCGGGCGCGAGCTTGCCGATCCGATCGCACGACTTCAGCAGCGCCGGTATCGCGGCGCCGACCGCGTCGTTGGACCAGCCCGCGAGGTCCAAGAATTCGACGCCGGTCAGCAGAAGTTTGGGCGCGGGCGGCGGCGGCGCGGCGCAGGCTCCGAGGAGAAACAGGATCGCGGAAAATAAATGGCCGGCGACGCGTCCCGGCATCGCGGCCTTATTCGACGCTTTCGGTCGCGACCAGTATCCAGTTGGGATCGCGCGAGCGCGTATCCCGCTGGAATGTCCACAAATCGACGACCGCCGTCACCGCCGACGCATCGCCGGAAACGACCCGGCCTTCGCGGTCGCGCGTGACGTTGATCTGGTCGCTGGTGAAACGGACGGCGACGACCGCGTTGCGGCCATCCATGTAAGCTTCGGCTATTTCGGCCGAACGAATGCCGACCAGGGTGTTCTCGAGCGTTTCGCCCGCTTCATGGCGCGCCTTGACCGCTTGTTCGAAGTTGGCGAGGACGTCGGGGCTCAAGATCGGTTTCACGCCATCAAGCTTGCCCTTGGCGAAAGCCTCAAGAATCATTTCGAATGCGCCGCGCGCACCCTTGGCGAAGGCTTCGGGATCGAAGCCGGGATCGGCGAGCTTGATCTGCGTCAAACCGTCGGCAAGGGTCGCGTTGCCGTGGGCGGCCTTGGCGATCCGCTCGGCGGCCTCCACTTCTTCGCTGCGGTTGGGCAGGCGGATGACGTTATCGGAATCGCTCGCGGGCGAATCCGCGCGCCGTTCCGGCGCGGGCGCGGGACGAAACGGATCGCGGTAGCCGCCTTCGTGGCCGTCGCGGCGGCCGAGCACGTTGCGCAAGCGCAACGCCAGAAATACCGCCACCATGGCGAGAAAGATGATGTCGATGAATTGAAATCCGTTGCTCATGACGGTCGCGCATCCAGCCGGAATACCAGCCTTTTGGTTACCCTACCTCCCGGCGGCGCGCGCCGCCAGGACGAAAATCCGGACTTTTGCGCCGCCAGCGGCATCGGCGCCTTCCGGATACAGTACATAGGCGTGCGCGGTCGCGGCGGCAATGCCGGCCGCGACGCCGGACGGTTGACGGCGTTGTTTCCCGCTCCGTTCCATGCTAGGCCGTGATCCCGCGCGGCGGCCCGGCCGCACCAAAACCACTCCTGTCCCGAGGAAGGACCGCGCACATGAACCCCTCCGACAAACCCGGAAACGGCCCCGACGCCGCCCAAACCGGCGGACAACAGCCCATGCTCGGGATTAACAGCCAATACATCAAGGATCTGTCGTTCGAGGCCCCGAACGGGCCGAAGGCTTTCCTCGCCATGCAGAAGACGCAGCCGACGATCACGGTCAATCTCGACGTGCAGGCGACAACCTTCCAGGATCCGCCCAACGCGTACGAAGTAACCATTCATATCAAGGCAGAATGCAAGGTCGACGATATGGTCGGTTTCATCGCCGAACTCGCCTATGCCGGCTTGTTCACCGTCAATGTTCCCAAGGAACACTTGCAGCCGGTTCTGCTGATCGAATGCCCGCGTCTCTTGTTCCCGTTCGCGCGCAACATCCTCGCCGATGTCACCCGTGACGGCGGTTTTCCGCCGCTGATGCTGGGGATGATGGACTTCGCCGCGCTTTACCAGGCGCGCATAGCCGAATTAGCCAAGCAGCAGGGCCAAGGCGCGGGGGCGGCCGCGACTCCGGCTTCCTAGGTCTTCCTTAACGTCCCCAGACCGGATCCTTGAATTTGGCGAGAAAGGCGGCGTGCGCCGCCGTCTCGCCGTCGGTCGGCGCGTGCGCGCGGGGGGGGCGCGCCGTCGGCGCGCCGGGCGTCCCGGCCCGCGCCGAAGCCGCGCGTCGCGGCGCCGCCATCTGGGCGAAGACGAGCCCCGGCTGTCGCCCGCCGATCAATTCGAGATAAACCTCTGCCAGCAGCAGCGCGTCCTTCAGCGCCCCGTGCAGAGCGCGCCCCGAAGTGTCGATGCCGAAGCGAGCGCAAAGCGCATCGAGGCTGGCCGACGCCCCGGGAGGAATCTTGCTCCGGGCAAGTTGCACCGTGTCCACGGCGCGCGCCGAAAGCACTGGCGCGCGTTCGAGCCGCGCAAGTTCCGCGTTGACGAATCCGAGGTCGAACGCGGCATTGTGGATAATCAACGGGGAATCGGCGATGAACGCGACGAACTCCTCCGCAATCGCCGCGAACACGGGATGCTTCGCGAGAAAATCGCGCGAAAGGCCGTGAACCGCAAATGCCGTTTCGGGAATGTCGCGTTCGGGATTGACGTAGCTTTGAAACGTGTTTCCCGTAGGAATGTAATTCACCAGCTCGACGCAGCCGATCTCGACGATCCGATCGCCGCGCGCCGGATCGAGGCCGGTGGTTTCGGTATCCAGAACGATCTCGCGCATCGTGGATTATCTCCCGCGGGGCCAGCCGGGTTTCCAAACGCCCCCACCGCGCGCGCCGCGAAGCTTCGCGACCATAGCCGCGACGCGGCGGAAGGAAAAGCCCCGGCTAAGTCCGGTCGGGATCGCCATGTCGGCGCGCCGAAGCTTGTCCCGCGCCGACATCTGGCGCGCACGCGTGGCAGCGAGCCGGTTGCGATCCATCCCCGGCCGCGCGAGGAAGCGCCTCGCTTGAATGAAATCCGGGGCGTGAACGACCGCCACGCAATCGCAGCCGCGCTCGCCTCTGGTTTCGAACAGCAGCGGTATGTCCAACACCACCAGCCGTTCCCGCCGGCGCGCGGCGCGGGCAAGAAACGCGCGGGTTTCGCGCCGCACCAGGGGATGGAGGATGGCTTCCAGCGCGCGCAGGGCGCCCGGGTCGGAAAAAACCCGCGCGGCCAACGCGGCCCGATCGACGGCGCCGTTCTTGACGGTCCCGGGAAACATCTTGCCGACCCGGGCGTGCACGGATTCGTCGGTCGCCAAAAGGCGCCGCACGACGGCGTCGGCGTCGTGTACCGGGACCTTTAAGCGACGAAACGCCCGTGCCGCGGTGGTTTTGCCCATGGCGACCGAGCCGGTGAGACCGACGATGATCATGGGGCCGTTCAGCTCGCGCGCCCCGGTAGGGGTGCATCTTCCCATGCGCGCGGGGATTCGCCCGCACGCCCGGCGAGAACGAAGTCGCGCAGTTCCGCCGTCACCTCGGGTTCGATTCCAAACCATGCCGCGAACGCGGGCCGGGCCTGGTGCAGCAACATTCCGAGACCGTCGATGGGCGTGTGTCCGCGCGCGCGGGCCTGGGCCAACAGCGCCGTTTCCAACGGTGCATAGACAATATCCATCACCACGGCCCGCGCCGGCAACGCCGCGAGATCGATGTCGAGGGGCGTGCCGCCTTCCATACCGAGAACCGTAGCGTTGACCAGCAACGCTGCGCCGGCGAGCGCGGCGGCGCGGTTTTCCCAGTGCACGGGGTGTATTTTCGAGCCGAACGCCTCGGCCAAGGCTTCGGCGCGCGCCGCCGTCCGGTTGACGACGCGCACCTCGGCGACGCCGGCATCGATCAGCGCGACCACGACCGCGCGCGCGGCACCGCCCGCGCCGAGCACCGTCGCCGGACCCAGGTCCGCGCGCCAAAAAGGCGCGCCGGCACGCAGCGCGCTCAGAAACCCGGGCACGTCGGTATTGCGCGCGGACAAGCGGCCGTCGCCGCCGATCGCGATCATGTTCGCCGCGCCGACCCGGCGCGCGAGCGGCTCGATGTCGTCGGCGATTTCGAGGACGGCTTCCTTATGCGGCACCGTGACGCTCGCGCCGACGAAACCCAGCTTGGGCAGCGCCCTCAGGCCCTCGGCAAAATGTTCGGGCCGAATTGGAAGCGGCACCATCACGCCGTCGATCCGATGGCGTTCGAGCCAATAGCCGTGCAGACGCGGCGAGAGCGAATGCCCGACCGGCCAACCCATGACGCCCGCGACTTTGGTTTTTCCGCCGATGTTCATCGGTCTCACCCCTCGCTGGCAGTCTAAAGCCAATTGCGACGCTAGGCGAGAATTCCTTCCCGGCGCAGGACTTCAAGGAGCGGCAACAACGGCATCCCGAGGATGGAAAAGAAATCGCCCTCGATCCGGGAAAAAAGTTGCGCCCCTTTTCCCTCCAGGCGGTAAGCGCCGACCGATTCCAGAACCTCGGGGCCGGCATCGGCGAGATAGGCGTCGGGAAACTCGTCCGGGAAATCGCGCATCCAAAGGCGCGCTTCGTCGCCGTAGCGCCAGAGAACGGTGCCGTCCCGCAGCAGCGCGAGACCGTTCACCAAGCGGTGCATGCGCCCGCGTAACGTCGCCAGTTGAACCCGGGCCTCGGCCTTGTCGCGGGGCTTGGCGAACAGGCGTCCTTCGCATTCCAACATCTGGTCGGCGCCGAGCACCCACATTTTTGGTCGACGGGCGGAGACGGCCTCGGCCTTGGCGACGGCAAGCGCTTGGGCCACGGCTCCGGCCGGGAGATCGCCGAGCGCCGTTTTCAGGGCCGCCTCGTCCACACCCGATGTCTCTTGCACGAACGGGACTTGCGCTCCTTCGAGCACCCGCCGCCGAGCCGAACTGGCGGAGGCCAAAATCAAGGTTTTTTGCATATCGTTATGATAGCGAAACGGGATAATCGGCCTGCAGCCTTAGGCCAGTTGTTCTTCCCGGCGCCGGGTATGAAGCTGAATGATGCTCGCCGCCGTTTCCTCGATGGAACGCCGGGTCACGTCGATCACCGGCCAGCCGTTGGCCTCGAACAGCTTGCGCGCTTCGTTGACCTCGCGGGCGACTTTCTCCAGATCGACGTAATCGGTGTCCTGGTCCTTGTTCAATTGCAAAAGCCGGTTGCGCCGGATCTGCACCAGCCGTTTCGGGTCCTTGGTCAGGCCGACCACCAGCGCTCGTTTGACTTTCGTCAGTTCCGGCGGCAGCGGACAACCGGGAACCATGGGCACGTTGGCCGCCTTCAATCCGCGTTGGGCGAGGTAGATGCAGGTCGGCGTTTTCGACGTCCGCGAAACGCCCACCAAAATCACGTCGGCACCGTCGAGCGAACGCGGCGATTGGCCGTCGTCGTGGGCGAGAGTGAACTGCATCGCCTCGATGCGGGCGAAATATTCGGCGTCCATGACGTGCTGGCCGCCCGGTCGCGCCTTGGTTTCCGCGCCGAGAAAGGCGCCCAACGCCACCAGCGCGGGATCGAGCACGGCCAAGCTCGGCACATGCAATTCCCGGCATCCTTGTTCAAGACGGGTGCGAAGCTTTTCGTCCACGATCGTGAACATCACGAACCCCGGATTGGCGCGGATGCCGGCCAGCGCCTCATCCAATTCGGACTCGGTGCGTACCATGGCCCAAAGGTGCTCACGCAGCTCGACGCCCTCGAATTGCGTGACCGCCGCGCGCGCGTAAGTACCGGCGGTTTCGCCGGTGGAATCGGAAACGACATGCACGTGAAGTTGGGTCATCGGCAACCGGCGGATTTCATGCAAAACCCTGTGGACAAGGGTGTCGACAATTCACGACAAGCGACTTGCCATCGCATTGCGCGATTCAGTCTACAGGAAGCGCGAACGGGGAAAAAGTTATCCTCGACCGGTATAACTTGAAGGATTCTCCGGAAATTGGCAAAGTTCTGCACGTTTTCCGCGTTTTGAAAACTGCCGGATTATACCAGATTCAAAGGGTTTTTTTGCGTTTCGCGGAACACTTATCCGATGCGACCCGGCGTTAAAAATAACAGGTATCGGTTCACGTTTGGAAAACGAGTCGATATCCGATAATCCTCCGATTTCCCCTTCCCTACTGCTACAACTACCTTTCTATAATCTACTTACTATGATTTAGAAGTCTTCGACTTACAGTGGATAATTATGTCTAAGCGGTTCATCGAAGTTCTTAAAGGCGAGCGTCATACTCCGCCGCCGTGGTGGTTGATGCGCCAGGCGGGTCGTTATTTGCCCGAATACCGCGAGCTGCGAAATCGGGCCAGGGACTTTCTCGATTTTTGCTATAGACCCGAGTTGACGGTCGAAGCGACGCTGCAACCCGTCCGCCGTTTCGGCATGGATGCTGCCATACTGTTCAGCGACATCCTGGTCATTCCCGACGCGTTGGGACAGAAACTGGAATTTCGGGAAAACGAGGGTCCAATACTGGACCCGATCACCTCGACCGCTGACATAACTCGACTCAAGCCCGGGAATATCCATCATCGACTGTTGCCCGTTTACGAAACTTTGAGTCGCCTAACCAAGGAATTGCCGTCCGAGGTCGCCTTGGTCGGTTTCGCCGGCGCGCCGTGGACCGTGGCGGTCTACATGGTGGAAGGTCGCGGTGGCGGCACGCGCGATCGGATTCGTTCCTGGTTTCGCTCCCGGCCGGAAGACGGCGACGCGCTGCTCGAACTTCTGGCCGACAACACGTTCGAATATCTTTCCCGCCAGATCGACCATGGCGCCGAGGCGGTGCAGCTGTTCGACAGCTGGGCCGGCGGGCTCGAGGATGCCGAGTTTCGCCGTTACGTGATCGAACCGACCCGGCGGATCGTCGTCCGGCTCAAGGAACGCCACCCGCAAATTCCAATTATCGGATTTCCGCGCGAAGCGGGTCCGCGGTACGCGTTTTACGGGCGCGAAACCGGAGTCGATGCCATCGGTCTGGACGGTGCCGTCGAGCCGGCCTGGGCGGTGGCGCACATCCCATCCCCGATCGCGCTGCAAGGCAATCTGGACAACAAAATCCTGGTCGAGGGCGGCGCGCGGTTGGAATCGGAAACGCTCAGAATCCTGGACGGATTTCGCTCGCGCGCGCATATTTTCAACCTCGGTCACGGCATATTGCCCGAAACCCCGCCCGAACACGTCGAAAGGCTCGCGGCGATTATCCGGAAATGGCGGGATCGGTCGGCATGAAACGTATTGCGGTCGTGCTGTTCAACCTGGGCGGGCCGGACCGGCCCGAAGCGATCGAGCCGTTTCTCCGCAATTTGTTTGGCGATCCGGCGATCATCTCGCTGCCGTGGCCGATCCGCCCGATGCTCGCCAAGCTGATCGCCGGGCGCCGCGCGCGCATCGCGCGCGACATCTACGCCAAGCTCGGCGGCTCGTCCCCGTTGCTTGCTTTCACGCGCCGGCAGGCCGCCGCCCTCGAATCCGCGCTTAAAGTCGGGGGCATCGAGGCGCGCGCGTTCGTTTGCATGCGTTACTGGCATCCGATGAGCGACGAGGTCGCGCGCGCGGTCAAGGCGTTCGACCCCGAGCGGATCGTTCTGTTGCCCCTCTATCCCCAGTATTCGACCACGACGACCGAATCCTCGTTCAAGGACTGGCGCCGTGCCGCCCGGGCGGCGGGGCTCGAACGGCCGACGCATCCGGTTTGCTGTTACCCGGTCGAGGAAGGCTTCATCGCCGCCGTCGCCGAAATGACCCGGAAAGCGATGATCGAGTCCGCCCACGCCGGATCGCCGCGCGTGCTGTTTTCCGCCCACGGATTGCCGAAACGCGTGATCGCGCGCGGCGATCCCTATCCCCGCCAGGTGGAAGCGACCGCCGGCGCGATCGCCGCGTGGCTCGGACTGGCATCGTCCGCGTGGGTGGTCTGCTACCAAAGCCGGGTCGGGCCGCTCGAATGGATCGGGCCCTCGACCAGCGAGGAGCTCGATCGCGCTGGGCGCGACCGCGTGCCGGTGGTGGTGGTGCCGATCGCGTTCGTGTCCGAGCATTCCGAAACCCTGGTCGAGCTCGACATCGAATACCGCCATCACGCCAATGAAGCGGGCGTTCCCGACTACATCCGGGTGCCGACAGTGGCCGAGCATCCGTCGTTCGTCGCCGGGCTGGCCCGCCTCGCGCGCGCCGCCCTCGACGGACCGTCCGGCATATGCCGGCCGGGCGACGGCAACGTCTGCGGAGATCGTTTTGCCCGATGTGCAAACGGGCGCGGCCTTGATAGCCTCTAGCGCATGTTTCCGCTGTCGCCCGCCGCGTATCTCTGGATCAAGGCGCTGCACATCGTCGCGGTGATCGCGTGGATGGCGGCAATGCTCTACCTGCCGCGATTGTTCGTCTATCACGCCGACGCCAAGCCCGGCTCCGAATTGTCGGAAACGCTGAAAACGATGGAGCGGCGCCTGCTGCGCGCGATCATGACGCCGGCGATGATCGCGTCGCTTGCGCTCGGCGCGATACTGCTCATGCATGTCGGCGCGGGTGTTTGGGCGTCGCCCTGGTGGTGGGGCAAATGCGCCGCGCTTCTCGGGCTCTTCGCGCTGCACGGCTTGATGGCGCGCTTCCGGCGCGAATTCGCCGAGGATCGCAACCGCCGCCCTGCTGTTTTCTATAGGGTTGTCAACGAGATACCGACCGTCCTGATGATCGCGATCGTGATTTTCGTCGTGGTCAAGCCGTTTTGAGCGAGGCCGGGAAAAACGCCGTTTGACAGCTTTCACGTCTTTCGCTAATCCTTTGAGAGGCCGCTGATTTTCGGGCCACTCTCCAAAGCGGGCGCGCTTCGCTTTATCGCTTCCTAACCCCCGCGCCGACCCCCCTTTCCTCCCCGACGTTCTTCCGCACCGCGACGCCCTCGTTTCCGTCATGAATCTCAAAGACCTTAAGGCCAAGTCCCCCGCCGAACTGCTCGCCTACGCCGAGGAACTCCAGATCGAGAACGCGAGTTCGCTCCGGCGCCAGGACATGATGTTCGCCATCCTGAAGCAGCTCGCCGACAACGAGGTGGCGATCTTCGGCGACGGCGTGATCGAGCTTCTGCAGGACGGCTTCGGCTTCCTGCGCAGCCCGCAGGCCAACTACTTGCCGGGCCCCGACGACATCTATGTCAGCCCCAGCCAAGTGCGTCGCTTCGGGCTTCGCACCGGCGACACGGTCGAAGGCCAGATCCGCGCGCCCAAGGACGGCGAGCGCTACTTCGCGCTCTTGAAGGTCAACACCATCAACTTCGAGCCGCCGGAAAACGTCCGCCACCGGATCAACTTCGACAACCTGACGCCGCTCTATCCCGAACAGCGGCTCAAGATGGAGATCGAGGAAGCGAAAACCAAGGATTTCACCTCGCGCGTGCTCGACCTGATCACGCCGATCGGCAAGGGCCAACGCGGACTGATCGTTGCGCCGCCGCGCACCGGCAAGACGATGATGTTGCAAAACATGGCGCACTCCATCGCCGCCAACCATCCCGAGTGCTATCTGATCGTGCTCTTGATCGACGAACGGCCCGAGGAAGTCACCGACATGGCCCGCTCGGTCAAGGGCGAGGTGGTGAGCTCGACCTTCGACGAACCGGCCACCCGCCACGTTTCAGTCGCGGAAATGGTGATCGAAAAGGCCAAACGCCTGGTCGAGCACAAGCGTGATGTGGTGATCCTGCTCGATTCGATCACCCGGCTCGCGCGCGCCTACAACACGGTGGTGCCGAGCTCGGGCAAGGTGCTGACCGGCGGCGTCGACGCCAACGCATTGCAACGGCCGAAGCGCTTCTTCGGCGCCGCGCGCAACATCGAGGACGGCGGCTCGCTCACCATCATCGCCACCGCGCTGATCGACACCGGCTCGCGCATGGACGAGGTGATCTTCGAGGAGTTCAAGGGCACCGGCAACTCGGAGATCATTCTCGACCGCAAGCTTTCCGACAAGCGCACGTTCCCCTCGATCGACATCACCAAGTCGGGCACCCGCAAGGAGGAGCTGCTGGTCGACAAGGCGACGCTGTCGAAAATGTGGGTGCTGCGCCGCATCCTGATGCCGATGGGCGTGTCGGACGCGATGGAGTTCCTGCTCGGCAAGCTCAAGGAAACCAAGAACAACGCCGGCTTCTTCGATTCGATGAACGCGTGAACCCGACGTTCCCGTGCCACCTTGACCGAAACGCGGTCTTTGGATGGATGCGACGTTTCTATTTTGTCGATTCAATCATGTTCAAAAGCGAGGCTAAAACGACCGTTAACGTTTATGCCGTAGAGGATGTTTTTGATCTTTATATCGATCAGTTTTTCGTGAACCGTAAGCTAACGAAGATGGAATAGGCGATTTCAATTCAAAGAACGTGATTTGGCATGGGCGATCTACCAGGGGCGTTAATTTAATGGGAATTTTTCCATGATTTGCGATTTCTAGTACGATTGGCCCACTCCATCCTGGCTGAATCCATGGCGCTGTTTGGTGCATGCTCAGACCAACCCTTGCATAGGTGCTCCTGCCTTCAACTAACGCAATGAGGTTGTTAGGTACGGTGATTGATTCGTGAGTGAGTGCGAGAACAAATTCCCCAGGCACTAGGGTCCGGACTCAATTGGCCCACCATACTACGGCGGCGGCCAAGAACACGCCGGAGAGGAAGACGTCGGCGCGTTTGTCGTAACGGGTGGCGATCCGCCGGAAGTCCTTGAGACGACAGAACAT
>Ga0194127_10000112_pt1 | contig 120625 bp, 111 predicted proteins | sample TA2KigC100mmetaG_FD_148624 | JGI IMG/M metagenome (GOLD analysis project Ga0194127, IMG submission 148624) | Freshwater microbial communities from Lake Tanganyika, Tanzania - TA2015036 Kigoma Deep Cast 100m | ecosystem: Environmental > Aquatic > Freshwater > Lake | place: Tanzania: Lake...
GCCTATATTTATTCCAAGATCGCCGAGCCGGGCGTAATCGAGCATTACAAGCGCGGGTCGGTGGCGGTCGGAGAACTCATGGGGCGGGAGAGTGATCGGGTGCTTCAAATTGTTGACCTGTTCAAGTCAGCCGGAATCCCCTGTCAGTTATCCGAAGACATTCGCCGGAGCAAGTGGGAGAAGATGTGCTGGAACTGCGTCTTCAACCCGCTCACGGTCATCATCAATGATCGGGTGGCGAAGGCCTTGGACCAGCCAGAGATGGTCGAGGTCATCCACCAGGTCGTCGGCGAAGTGGCGGCCGTGGCGGCCGGCCTCAAGGTGCCGCTGGCGGATGATATGGCTGATAAAGTCGTGCGCTGGTCTCAAGAGAGCAGAGACATCCACACCTCCATGTACGACGACTGGAAGGCCGGCCGCCCGACCGAGATCGACGCCCTCAACGGCTATGTCGTCATGAAGGGACGGGAACTGGGCATTCCCACCCCGCTCAACGAGATGCTGACTGCGGCCGTCAAGGTCATCACGGAGCGGGAGAAGAGCGGTCCCGGTCTTGTGAGGATCGACGGCGCAGTCATCCAACCGGTGACGCTGAACCGCGCAGCCCTCAGCAAGCTGCCGGCTGAACATCAGGTGGAGGACGTGGGCAGGCTCGTGCCCGGGATGAAGGGCAGAGGTATCAGGGTGAAGGGACTCTTGGAAGTGCCGGCTCTGGCCATCGGTGCTGATCACGTGACCTTTCACTCGCACGACGGCCTGTTTGCCGCCAGCCTGACGCTCAAGCAAGCGGTGGACCACGGCATCCTCATTTACCAACTGGATGGAGCACCGTTGCCTGAAGCCAAGGGCGGCCCCTTCCGGTTGGTGACGCCAGGCCTCGGGGACCTCTGCGCGAACGTCAAGGGAGTCGGGCGCATCGAGATCACGATCGGGGCCGGCAGGGATACGAGGCCTTCGACAAAAGGGGAGGCGAGGCACTGATGGCGCTCCCGCCAGAGCCTCTATCTCTTCGTTCCTCCGGCATTCGCCTCTCGAAATCCAAATTCCTTTCCGGTCTTCAGTGTCACAAGCGCCTCTATCTGGAAATCCACCATCGCGAGTTGGCTTCCGAGCCGGACGAGCAGACGCAAGCCATCCTGGACATGGGCAAGGCGGTCGGGGAAGAGGCGAGGAAGCGATTTCCCGGCGGCGTCCTGGTTGAGGCGGATCACCTCCATCCGACTGAGGCCTTGAAACAAACGGCCGCGTTGCTCGGCGATCCGTCGGTGCCGGCTGTGTTTGAAGGAGCCTTCGAGTTCGACCAGGTGCTTGTGCGGGTGGATGTTCTGGAAAAGGTCGGGCAGAACGCCTGGCGCTTGATCGAGGTGAAGTCCTCCACCAGAGTGAAGGACGTGTATCTGGACGATCTGGCCATTCAGTCCCACGTGCTGGCTGGCGCCGGGGTCACGCTGGCCGGTGTCGGTCTCATGCACGTCAACAATCAATATGTCTATCACGGCGGCGAGCTCGACCTGGAACAGCTCTTCACGGTGCAGGATCTCACCGTGCAAGTCGCCGGTCGGCTGGTAGAGGTGCCGAGTCGCCTGGCCGCGATGAAGATGATGCTGGTGGAACCGTCCGCTCCGGCGATCGAGCCGGACAATCATTGCCACCAGCCCTATGATTGTCCGTTCTGGGACTATTGCGCGCAAGGCAAGCCGGACCGCTGGATTTATCATTTGCCGGGCGGGGAGCGAACCTTCCAGCAACTGGCCGCCCAGGGCATCCAGACCATCGATGACATTCCGTCGGGTTTCAGGCTCTCGATCCTTCAGCGACGAGTCAAAGACAACGTCGAATGGATCGGGCCTCGTTTAAAGGCGATGCTCCAGACCGTGTGCTACCCGGTCCATCATCTGGATTTCGAGACCTTCATGCCCGCCATCCCGAAGTTCCCCCTGACCAGACCCTACCAGACGATTCCTACTCAGTGGTCCAACCACATCGAGACCGAAGAGGGATCGGTGCAGCATCACGAATACCTCTGTGGAGATCCCAAGGATCCGAGAGAGGAACTGGCGGTGCGGTTGCTGGAGTCACTGGGGCGGGAGGGAAGCATCTGCGTCTACTCCGCGTACGAGCAGGCAATTTTGAAAAGTCTGGCTGAAACCCTGCCCCCGTTAAGGCGCGAGCTGGAGCAGTTAGTGGAGCGCCTCTGGGACCTGCTTCCGGTCATCCAGGAGCAGTATTACCATCCGCGGTTCGGAGGCTCCTTCTCGATCAAATCGGTGCTGCCGGCCCTGGTGCCGGCGCTCGGATATGGGGATTTGGACATCCAGGAAGGGGGCGTGGCGGCCCAGCGGTATTACCGGATGGTCTTTGAAGAGACCGACTGGGTTGAAAAGGAGCGGATCCGGGAGGCCCTGCTCAACTACTGCCGGCGGGACAGCCTGGCCATGCTCGAGCTTCGCAGAGCCCTCTTCAGCAAGGCTTCGGCTTCGGAAGGGCGGGCTACGCGGTGACTTCCGCCACCTGTAAGGCCTGCGCCGGAACCTGGCCCCCTGCGGGTCACCGGATCGCCGATTGCGGAATGACCGTTGCCTACCTCTTTGAAGACCAATACTTCCCCGGCTGGACGGTGCTGGTGCTCAAACGGCATGCGACAGAGTTGTTCGAGCTGAGCCGGGAGGAACGGAGCCGGCTCATCGAAGAAGTTAACATGATGGCTCGCGCCCTGGCGGAGGTGTTCAAACCGGTGAAGATCAACTACGGATTGCTCGGCAATCAGCTCCCGCACATCCACTGGCACGTCGTGCCGAGGCTGGCCGATGATCCGGCCCCGCTGGAGGCGGTGTGGGGGCACAAGCATGAACCGAAAAGGCTGGCAGGGGAGAAGTTGCGCGAAACGATTACACGTATTCAAGAACAGCTTAACCCATCAATGTAAATTGTCGTGGTGTAGAAAAAACTGAGTTGAGGACGAATGGTCGAGGCTCCCTTGTTCGAATCCCACCCTCCACATGTGGCAAATAGGCTTTCATCCGCCTACGCAGGAAGCCGCGGCTGTCAGGCCGTGGAGGAATGCGCAGCGGGTGTCCTCCGAAGCCTCGGCGAAGGAGGACATGCTTCGGCGGGTTTCGCCGAAGAAACCAGAGGGACCACCCTGTCAAGCCGTGGGGCTCCACCGCTCCACGGATAGTCACTGGGCAACTTGATTAGCAGGGCGCAACGCTGAGATCGAAGCAAAGGGGACGGACTCTTCACCCGGTATCAACAAAATCTGCGGAAGACTAGAGCGTGCGAGCGACAGTTAGGGTTGCGGGACGGGAGGCTTGGTCAGATCGTTATTCACCCAGTTATTGGGAGCATTCACATCGATGCCCCCAGCGGGCGCCGGTTTTTCCAGGTTGTCATGGGTATATTCCAAAGTATCGAAGGGCTGGATCTGCTCGTCGGTTGGCAATTGCTTGCTGGTCCAGCCTCCGCCGAGGGCCCGGATGAGCCCCACCGAGGCTCGCAGCAGATCGGCCTTGATCTGCACTGCGTTGATGCGCGCCTCAAGCGTTTGGACCTGTGCGTAGATCAACTCGAGGCTGGAAGCCAGGCCACCCAGGTAAAGTTCAGACGTCAGCTCCTGCGTCTTGAAGAAGGCCCCGACTGCCGCATCTTGACGATCGGCCGCGACAGTGAGCCGGTTCGTCAGGCTCAACCCGTTCTCGACTTCGCGAAAGGCGTTGAGCACCGTCGCCCGGTACCGGTCTTCCGTCTCGCGATAGGCCGACCAGGACTGCTGCAATTGAGCGCGGCGATAGCCCCCCTGGAACACCGGCAGGGACACGAGAGACCCGTAGGACCAGAATCCGGCGGCGAGCTTGGCGGCATTGAGGCCAGAGTCGAGCAACCCTCCGTCGGCTGAGAACCGCACATCTGGGAAAAAGGCGGCACGGGCGATCCCGATAGCGCGGTTGGCCTCGGCCATCCGGCGCTCCATTGCGGCAATGTCCGGCCGCCGCTCGAGCAAGGTAGAAGGGATGGTCCGAGGAATCGTAAAATTGGCCACTCGAAGATCATCAACCGGCTCGATCGTGAAACTGGCGGGCGCCCTATTGATGAGGATGGCGATCGCTTGTTCCGTGACTTGGCGCTGGCCTTGGATCTGTGCGTATTTCGTCTCCGTGCTGTATAGGAGGGATTCGACGCGGGCGACATCCAGCGCCGACGCGATGGCGCCGGCGAACTGGATCTTGATGAGGTCGAGCGACCGTCGATAGAGGTCGATCGATTGCTGGTAGATCGCCGCCTGCGCGTCGAGGCCGCGCAGCGTGAAATAGTTCGCCGCGAGTTCAGCCTGCAGACTGAGGCGCGCGAGCCCCCAGTCGGCCGCGCGCTCTTGGGCTCGGTAGGTCTCCACCCTCGTCGCGTTCCGGATCGCGGACCAAAAGTCGGGCTCCCAGAACGCGAGCCCCGCACCGGCCGCCAGCGACCCGGTCAGCGGACTGTCCGGGTCCTTATACAACCCGGTATCGACTGAGTTCCTACTGTCTGTGGCTTTCCCGCCGAGACCCAGGTGCGGGATCCGGCGCGAGCGGGCCATCATCATCATGTCGCGGGCCTGGACGAATCGCTCGGCGGCAGCCTGCAAATCCGGGTTCGCCGCCATGGCTTGCTCGATCAGGCCATCCAGAATCGGATCGTTGAACACCTTCCACCAATCCGGCCGCAGCTCACCATCCGACGGCGTCGCTTCGACGAAGGGACTCGCGCCATGCCATGACGCGGGAACGACGTACTGGGGCGGTTGATAGTTCGGCGCCAGATCGGCGTGCGGCAACCAGTCCGTGCTGCACCCCGACAGGGTGAGCGCGAACAGGAGGCCGTAACAGGACACAGAGCGGCCCAGTCCGGACCACACACCTCCAATGCACACACGCTCCGACATCATGGCTGGATGTGTTGCCGAGCCTGCGGCGGCGATCGCAGCTCCGGCGCCTCTGAAGGCTGGGGCGCCCGTGCCGGCGGAGACACGTGCCGCGGCGCCGTCGCATTAAGGAGATCGTACCCGGGAGCCGGCGTCACCACGCGCACTTTGTCGCCTTCGAGCAGAGCTGCGCTCGGGTTGTTTACGATGCGGTCGTTCGCGGATAGCCCCTCTGCCACTTCGACGACTTGGTCCATGAGTTTGCTCACCGTGATGGATTTCAAATGGACTCGGTCGTCCTCCGTCAGCACGGCCACTTGCGTGTTGCGCTCCTGGAAGACCAGGGCTGTGGACGGCATCGTGAAGGCTTGCCGATCGACCGGCGCCGTGAGGTGCACCTCGGCATAGGAACCGGGCCAGAGCGCCCGGTCCTCGTTGTCTATGATGAAGACGGTGGTCGCGGTGCGCGTACTCACTTCGAATCCGCGGGCGATGGTGAGGAACTCGGCAGTCCAACGGCGCTTAGGCAATTGCGGAACCGTCACGTCCGCCTTCATGCCCGGCTGGAGAAAGGGGGCGAACGACTCCGGCACGTTGACAAAAAGGCGCAACCTATCGACGACGGCCACCGTATAGAGGTTGGTTTTCGCATTGGGGGTACTGAGCGTGCCCTCCTTACTGACCAAGTCGCCGACGTTGATGTTGCGCTGGATCGCCACGCCGTCAAAGGGGGCGACAATCTGCTTGAACCCAATGAACGCCTCGATGTTCTTGACCTTTTGCTCCGCGGCCTTGACCCGCGCGGCATGGGCTTGCATTTCTTTTTCCCGCACCGTGATGGCCTGTTCAGAGAGCGCATGGCTTTTGCGCATGGCCTGATAGCGTTTTGCGGTCACCACGGAGAGAGCATATTGAGCCCGCTCCGATTCCAAATCCGCCTTGGCCTGCGCATATTCAGCGTCGAGATCCGGGGTACTGATTTCGGCGAGAACGTCGCCTGTCTTCACCTGGTCCCCGTAGTCCTTGTGCCACATCTTGACGTAGCCCGTGACGCGTGCGTAGATCGGCGCCTCGTACCAGCCCACGATATTGCCGGGCAGCGTAATGGACTCGGTGGCCGGCACCGGCGTGGGACGGACGACGGCCACAGTCGGAATCGCGTTCTCGAGCGTCTGTTGGCGAAGCCCCGCGGCATCGCTGCGGTTCTCATAGACCCGATAGCCGAGATAGAGCGCACAGAGCAGGATCGCAGAGATCGCAAGGTATCTTCCACGTCCCTCCGTCATCTCAGACAGTCTCCTGTTTGGGGGCGACTCGCCGGCTGTAGACGATCGCGTAGACGCAGGGCACGAAGAAGAGGGTGAAGACCGTAGCCACGAGCAAGCCGCCGATGACCGCGCGGCCCAGCGGCGCATTCTGCGAATAGCCCGTCGCCATGGGAACCATGCCGAAGATCATGGCCGAGGCCGTCATGAGCACCGGACGGATGCGGGCTTTCCCGGCCTCGACGGCGGCCAGCAGCGCGTCGCCGTGCGCTTCGAGCCGCTCGCGGGCATAGGATATGACAAGGATCGAATTGGCGGTGGCTGTGCCCATCGTCATGATGGCGCCGGTCAGCGCGGGCTCCGAGAGCCGCGTATGGGTCAGGAATAAGGACCAGGCGATGCCCGCCAGCGCGCCGGGCAAGGCGGTAATGATGATGAAGGGATCGAGCCATGATTGGAAGTTGACGACGATCAGCAAATAGATCAGCACAATCGCCGCGAGCAGTCCGAAGATCAGCTCCGCATAGGCATCGTACATCAAGGCGGCCTGGCCATGGATTTCGACCGCGGCGCTGCGGGGCTTTTCGTGCTCCATGCTCACGACGATTTTCTGGATATCCGAAAGAACCCCGCCGAGATCGCGCCCTTCGGCGGAGACATAGATGTCGAACAACGGCATGATATTCCCGTGCGTGACCACGCCCGGCGTGCCTATCGGTGCGATGCTGGCCAAATTGCCGAGGAGTTGCACGTCATCCTTCGCGGCACCGTTCGAGGAATCGACGGGGACGGTCTTGATACTGTTGAGGCTGCTGATCTGCGGCTGTGGATTATAGACATTGATCATGTACGACATGCCGGTCGAGGGATCGAGCCAATAGATCTGATCGACCTGTTGGCTCCCGGCGACCGTCATGAGCAGGTTGTCGGCGATGTCTTTCTCGGTCCGATTCACTCCAAGGCCAAACGTGCGGTCGCCTTCGACCAGGAGCGTCGGCGTACGCATCGTCTGTTGGATCACCACGTCGACGGCGCCGGGGATGTCGCGGAACTCGGCCATCAATTTGCGGGCGAACTCGTAATTGGGATAGACATCCGGGCCGTTGACCTGGACGTCGATCGGCGCGGGCGCGCCGAAGTTGAGGATTTTCGCCGTCAGATCGGATGGTTGGAAGGTGAATTCGGTCCCCGGGTAGCGCTCTTTCAAGCCTTTGCGGAGAATGCGCCGAATGTCCCAGACCCGCGACTTGTCATCGTTCAAGAGAATCGTCAGATCACAATCCTGCGAACCGATCGTCGGCGTCGGAATGAAGGCGAGGTTATGGGGTCCGAACGGCAAGCCGCAATTGCTGACGATGTTTTCCACTTGCCCGGGCAGCAACTCCTCGATGCTGTTGGAGATCAGCGTCGCCAGACGTGCGGATACCTCGATGCGTGTCCCGAGCGGCGCCCGCATATGCATCTGAATGATCCCTGACCGGATCTCGGGAAAATAGTCGCGTCCGAGGAACAAGAACAGGCTCAGGGAGCCGAGTGCGAGCGCCAGACAGATGGCGACGAAGCGGGTCCGATTGGCAACCGCCTGCTCGAGCAGCACACCGTAGCGCTCACGGACCCGATTGAACCCGCGTTCGAACCGCTGCTGAAAGCGGACGAAGACGTTCCGCGACGGTGCCGCGCCGGGGTGCCCATCGTGATCAGGCGTTTGTGGTGTGTTGCTGCCGTTCATGATGCTGGCTCTTCATGAGATATTTCGCCATGGTTGGCACCAGCGTGCGCGATAGGATGAAGGAGGCGATCATCGCAATCATGACCGCCTCCGCCATGGGCTTGAACAGGTAGCCGGAGGCGCCGGTAAGCCCGAAGAGCGGGAGCCAGACGATCGCGATGCAGAGCGTCGCGACGAGCGTCGGAACGACGATCTGGTTGGCGGCGTCGATGATGGCTTGCTCCAGCGGCTTCCCCATTTCGAGATGGCGGTCGATATTCTCGATCATCACGGTCGCATCGTCGACCAGGATGCCGACCGCGAGGGCCAGACCGCCCAATGTCATGATGTTGATCGTCTCGCCGAGCGCATGCAGGCCGATGAGCGCCGTCAGGATGGACAGCGGGATCGACGTCCAGACGATGACCGTGGCCTTCCATGACCCGAGCAGCAGGAGCACGATGATCCCGACCAGCGCACCGGCGGTGAGCATTTCATGGACGACGTCCTTGATGGAATCCTTCACGAACGTCGAGGCGTCGTCGAGGAGTCTGATCTCCACGCCCTTCGGGACGACGTCCTGGGCCCGCGGGAGCATCTCCTTGATCCCGTCGACCACCGCCACCGTGGAGGCCTCGGTGCTCTTCATGGCGACGATGATGACCCTCTGCTTGCCCTTGACCAGAACGGCGTTCTGTTGCACCCGGCCCATGAGCCGGACGGTGGCGATGTCCCGCAGATAGACGAACGCGTTGCCTTCCCGCTTGATCGGAATGTCGCCGAATTCCTCGATCCGCATCGGCGACGCATTCGTGAGGACGATCCAGTCGGTCGACTTGATCTTGACGTCGCCGGACGGCAGCACGAGGTATTGCTTCATGAGGGTGGAATGAACGTCCGACGGCGTGAGCTGCCGGGCGAGCAATTTCTGCTGATCGAGATTGACCATCACCTGCATAGGCTGGCCCCCGTACGGGAGCGGCAGGACGATTCCCGGGACCGTCACCAGCAGGGGACGGATTCGCATGTAGGCAAGGTTATAGAGCTCCGCGGGCGTCATATCGTCGGAGCTGACTTCGATCATGGCTACCGGAATGGAGGATGGCGCGAGACGCATGATCATCGGCGGGGAAATATCGGGCGGCAGCGCCTTGATGACGTTCTGCGCAATGCCCACGATATCTGCTTCGGCCCTCCCTACATCCACATGGTCTTGGAGAAAGATATTCGTGATGCTGACGCCGTAGTAGGAGTGACTATGGATGTACTTGATGCCTTCCACCGTCGAGGTCAAAAAGCGCTCGAATAGGTACGTGATCCGTCCTTCCACCTGCTGCGGCAGCAGGCCAGCATAGGCCCAGACCACCGAGGTGACCGGAATCGCGATATTCGGGAAGACGTCGGTCGGCATTTGGAGAATGGTAAGGCTGCCCAATATCACAATGAGAATGGACATGACGACGAAGGTATAGGGCCTTTTGAGGGCGATGAGGACGAGTTGGTTCATGCGCGATGTCTGCTAAAAGCGATTCAATATTACGTCATTGGAGCACGGCTTGCCTCAAATAAATCGGCCTCAGACCAAGAAAATCCCATAGATTCCCCCTCCCTTCCGGGCGTGGGAACCTACAGCTTCGGCGGAGAGGGTGGCATTCGAAGTCGCAGGTGCAGTTTTAGCGCCCGCTCCTACAGAGGGAGTGCGCAGCCAAACATTGAAGACCCGGCCGCCTCACCGTCTCATCACCCGTTGCACGAGGCCCAGCAACGGGTCCCCGGTCCGCAAACCGGGTACCCGCCTTGCGGGTGAATCGTTATTCCTCGCGTCGCGGACTCCTCGTATGCTCCCCACGCGGGGGAGCCTCTCCCCCGCGATCCCCCCTCGTTCGAATCCCACCCTCTCATAGCTAACGACACCTTGATCATATTCGTCGCGAAGCGACACCTTTTCATGGGCAGGGAATACCAATGGCCTGTTGGTACTCTGGCGCGCCACTGCCTGCTGGCTGTTAAACGGCAAGCTTCCAGCGCGCCAAGAAGTGGCGGAGAGGGTGGGATTCGAACCCACGGTCGAGTTGCCCCGACAGCGGTTTTCGAGACCGCCCGATTCGGCCACTCTCGCACCTCTCCGTTTGAGTCTGAAAGTTGAAAAGTTGGAAAGTCTTAAAGTCCGGCCCGCTCGCTGATGTTAACCAGGAATCGCCGAGATCGCTACCGATGGTGGTGTTTTTGCCAAAGGAGCCAGCTGAGCGCTCCTAGACCAATCACAAGCAGGAGGCCATAGAAGATGGTGAGGTGTGTCATCATCGGCTAACCCTCCATTCCATCTAAGACATATCCCACAGTATAGAACACCACTCCAACCGTCATGCCAAGCCAAAAGTTAAGCGGTTCAAAGTGAGTCGAAAAGGCATTGGTCACTCCTGCTACCGTGACGACGATTTTACTTAGATCGTAACAGTATTTGGCTGCGCTTTCCCGTTGCCGTTTCGTCATTCTTAAAAGCTGGCTCGTTCGCCGACGTTTTCTCGCAGGCTTCGGAAGAAGGTCTGCATCAACTCCTGGCTCTCCTGCTCTAAGATGCCGCCCACAACCTCGACCCGATGGTTCAGGCGCCGCTCGTCGGGAAGGTTGAAGACTGAGCCGCAGGCGCCGGCCTTGGGGTCCTTGGCCCCAAAGACCAGCCGGGTGATGCGGGACTGGATAATGGCGCCGGCACACATCGAGCAGGGCTCGATGGTGACGTAGAGCGTCGTGCCGGTCAGTCGCCAGGTGCCGAGCCTCGTCGCTGCCTCCCGGATCGCAACAACCTCTGCATGGGCGGTCGGGTCCTGCCAGGCCTCGCGGAAGTTGTGGACCTGGACGAGAACATGGCCGTCCAGCACGAGGACGGCGCCGATCGGAACCTCCCCCAGGGCCGGGGCCCGCCGTGCCGTCTCTAGCGCCAACTGCATGTATTCGAGATCCTTGTCGGCAATGAACGACATGGTTATTACTTCCCAGTCATAAAGTCTGAAAGTCAGAAAGTCTATAAAGTCGAAAGTCCTCAGACTTGATGACTTTCAGACTTGATAGACTTTGCGACTCAACCTTTCGGACGCCCCGCAAACAGGCGGTATCTTACCACAGCGAGACAGAGCCGAGAAGCCCCGGCTCGTTACTGAACGGAGGTGGGCTTCTGTTTGACCCACTCGAACTCGTAGCGCAGTTGCAGGGCCGTGTACCGTTGAATCAGTCCGCCACGGTCCAGAGGCATGTCCTGCTCATGGTAGAGGCTGATCTCCCCGTGCCCCCAGCGAAGCGCGATTCCCACGATCCAGTCCAGTTCCGTGGGCTTGACCGCGTTGCTGGACTGCCGGTCCGTGAAGAAGTTCGTATCCCCGAAGATGACGACGTGGTTGCGGTAGAGGTCAAGATCGGCGTGAGCCACGTAGCGGTAGAGGGCTCGGCCGGTGTTGTCGGGCCTGGCGAAATAGTTGTCGTTGTGGAAAAGCCAGCCGGCTCCCGCGTAGGCCGTGAGGTTTTGGTTGGGGAAGAGCTGCCTCCACCAGCTCCGCGTTCCCAAGGGGTCGATCGCGTAGGTGAGCATCGTGTCCGCGTAGCTCTGTTTGATGCCGCTCCGGTCCAGCGGCGCATCCCGTTCATACTGGATGCGCCAGCCCCAGTTGCTCAGGGAGCCGGTCAGGGCGTAGGTCTGGTCCCATTCGGTCAGGATAATCCAGCCCTTTGTCCGGTCAGAAAAAAAGTTCTGGTCTGTATAGAACTGCAAGTACTCCTTGTACAGGTCCGTTTCCAGATGGACCATGTGTCTGAGCCCGACCAGGCCGGTATTATCGGGGCGGGCCGCGAAGGTCGGGTTGTCGAGGAAGGCTGCTGTCAACAGGTATCCGCGCACCCACTCTTCCTGGGCAGGTTGTTCTAACTCTTCTTTGCTCCGGGCGACCCCTTCTTCTCCGACATTGCCGATCGGCGGCAGCGGGCGGCCGTACTTTTCCAGGGCCAGAGCGTGGAAGGGAGTCAGGAGGACCAGCGTGCCCAGCAGAGTGCCTGCCCAATACTTCCGAAGCGCGGTTCCAGTGCTGCGCTGGAATTGCATGGCGGTTGTGCGCGGCGCTTGTGAGTGAGCCAACTATAGAAGTCTGGCACTTGTAATCGTGCTGGATGGGACTGTCAAGAACAAATCCGTTAAGGCCGGGTTAATTCTGTGAGGCGAGGGTGGATCAAAGCTGGCCTGCCAGATAGATCTCCCCGGTCGGCTGGGGACGGCCGCCTTCCGGCTCGAGGCTGACGGCGAACTTAGCCACCTTGGCGGGATCAGGCATCGTTCGAATGATGAGGCGGCCCTTATGGCCGGCGTCAGTGCTGAAGATTCCGGCATTGACGGGCTTGTCCACAATGGCCCAGAGTTGATAGGTCTTGCCGGCCGGAAGCGGCGGCATATTGAAGGCATAGAAGAACGCTTGTTTGCTCTCGGCCTCGTAGAGCAGCAATGCGCCGGCCGACTTGGCCATGTCTGACCCGGCTAGTGAGACGACCTGCACGGTGGGGGAGCGCAGGAACGTCAGCATCTCGTCGCGCTGGGCCAGGGCTTTGCGCAGGCTGCTGGCTCCTTGCTCGCGCTGGGCCAACTGCTGGCGCAACTGCGCGAGTTCCCCTTCCCGGTCGGCAAGGATGCGCTCCAATTCGGCCAGGCTGTCGATCCGGCTGGCCACTTCGTCACGGAGCCTGACCAACAACTGTTCCTGTTCCGTCACCTGCGTTTGCAGTGCGGCGATGCGGGTTGTTTCGCCGTGCAGGGCCGTTTCCATCCGCTGGCGCTGGTCTGTTTCCGTTGTGACCTGCGATCGGATGGACAGGACGTAGAACCAGGACCCGGCCAGCAGCAGCAGTGCGACCAGCGCGGTGGCCGGGTAGGGGATCCAGGAGGGAGGAGGCGGGATGACATGCTGGAGCCAGGCGCCTGGTTTCAGGCGGGGAAGCCGCGCTGCTTGTGTGGCATCCGGCTCCGAGGCAGCCGCACGGATTGTCTCCAGCAGCTTGGCCTTCAACTCAGCCGGCGGCGCATTCGGGGGCAAGGCATAGGGAAGGAGGCCGGCCGCCGCATGGTATTCCTTGAGCGCGGCCGGGCAAGTGGGGCATCCGCTCAGGAGATGCGCATCCAGCGCCTGGCGTTCCTGGCGATCCAGCGCGCCGACCACGTACAGCGGAAGGATCTCTTCGAGTTGTTCGTGTTCCATGACTATGCCTGTTCCCAGCAGGGACGCAACAGGTCCTTGAGCTTGCTCATGCCGAGCTTGATGCGGGTCTTGATCGTGCCCAACGGCTGGTTGAGCCGAGAGGCGATCTCCTGGTGCGAGAGCCCTTCATAGTAGGCCAGTTCCAGGGCTTGTTGTTGGGCCTCCGGCAGCTCCGCGAAGGCCTTCTTCACCAGGGCCCGTTGTTCCAGATCGGCGTTGATTTCAAATGGTCCCGGCGTATGATCGGGCAATTCCGTAGCGCCCGTGTCGCCGATACTGTCGGTTACGCCATACCCCTTCGACGTGCGGGAGCGCAGCCGGTCGATAGCCCGGCTCCTGGTCACGGTGACCAGCCATGCCGTCGGGGTGCCGCGCCCCACATCGTAGCGGACCCCTTTCCGCCACACTTCCAGAAAAATCTCTTGCAGCAGGTCGGCCGCCTCGTCTCGGTCACCCAGGATTCTCAGCGTGAGCGTGAACAAGAGCGTGCTGGACAGGTCGTAGAGCTGGCCGAATGCCTGCTGATCCCCTTTGGCCACTCTGGCGATCAGCGCGGGATCGATGGGTGAAGAGGACTGCCGGGGTCGGGGGTTCATGCGCCTCGTACCGGGACAAGTGCTCCAATAGAGGGTGTGCGCGAGGCGCATCATACCACTCTACGGCGGGGACAGGCAAAAGGATGTGTGTCGGACAAACAATGGCAAGATGGGGTGGATGGGTGCGCAGCTAGCGGCAGCGAGCGGATAGACGTTCGGTTAACGGCTTGGTAGGGTTTTCTAAGGCCTCGGACGGGCAGTTATTAGTTGTGACGCGGCCTGCTCGGTAAGGTCAACAAGCTGGCCAGCCACTGGAGCCCTTCCCAGAAAAGGCGCAGGAGTCGAGCCAGGTACCGGAAGCTCAATGTACCCCGGCCGGCCGGTCCGTAGCGGGAGCGCATGAAGTCCGGCGTCGGGAACAGAAGGGCAGAGGCGTAACATAGCTTGGCCCGCCAATCCGGGAGCCTCACCAGGAGCGCGAATTGCTCTCGGCCTCTAAGGCGGCATTCGCCGGCCAGCAATTGCTCGGACCGTCCCGCAATCCATTGGGACAGGGATTGTCCTGGTTGCGCTTTGCCGTGTCGGACGAGCTGCGAAGGACTGGGCGCCGGGATCGGGGTGAAGAAAAGACTGCGGAGGTCTTCTGCGACCTGAGCGACCAGGAACGTCTGGCCTGATTGCTGGGCGAGAGCCATCACCTGCGGCCACTCGCCGGCGGCTTCCACGAGACGCGCTATTTGATCGAGTTCGTAGAACCAGAGGAGCGGCGCCCGTTCGCGCCAGTGACATGGCTGCCTCCGGTTCCGGTGGGATGGGACAGGCGACGCAGCCGTCCCTCTATGAGCGGCTTGGCAAGAAAGAGGCGATCACGGCTGTCGTGAATGATTTCGTGAATCGGGTCGCGGTCGACAGTCGTATCAACGGCAAGTTCGCCAACGCCAACATCCCCCGATTAAAAGCCCTGTTGGTCGAGCAAATCTGTGAGGCCAGCGGTGGGCCCTGCACATACACGGGTCGCGATATGAAAACGACCCACGCCGGCCTGGCGATCACTAGCGAGCAGTTTGATGCCTTGGTCGGCGATCTGGTGGCGACATTGAACAAGTTCAAGGTGCCCGAGCGGGAGAAAAATGAGCTGCTGGGCGCGCTTGGTCCCATGAAGAAAGACATCGTTACGACCATGTGAAATCCTGACAAGGGCACGTGGCTAGAGGCAATGGGCGAGAGGAAAGCGTACTCTCTGCCCTCTCGCCGCTAGCCCCGTGCCTCTCGCCTGTTTAGGTAGCCGGCTAGGATCGACGCCGCTTCCGCCGCACCAGTGGGAGGGGGAGGCGGTGTGATTGGCTGGGGTAACGCCAGGGCAGCCTCGATGGCATCAAGCCACTTGCCTACAGAAAAGTCCGCTGCGAACAGTTCAACTCCACGGCCGTACTGGTGGAGATACTCGACAAGGCGTGCCTCATCCGCGAAGTTGTGCCGCCGGACGTACACGACCGGCTTCTGCTGGGCAACGGCTTCAACGATCATGTTATAGCCGGGTTTGGTCACGAGCAAGTCAGTGGAGGCCAGGAGCGATCCGAAGGAAACGGGGAACTGAGAAAGGGGATGCACTCGCTTGAGGCCTGCAGGAACCGACCCGCTGAAGATGAAGCGGTATCCGGCCATACCCTCTAAACTGAGGAAGGGCAGCTCTTCCATCGGGACCCCTCCGAATCCAACAAGGACAACGATCTCCTCCCGCTCGGCAGCGAGCAAGTTCCTAACCTGCAGGGAAGCCGCCGGCAGAAGCCGCGCGACAGGACCGACGTCGAGGACCTTCCGGAACGTGTTCATCGGCAAGCCCGGCGACAGTCGGACCATCAGATCAACCTTGGCATAGGCCTGTCGGATAAGGCCCAGGATGGCAGCCTGGTTTGGGCTGCCATGATCCACGAACGGCTCCAACACGAGGTCCCAGGACAGGTTGCAGAGGCCGACGGTCGGTACCCCTGCTTGGGCGCCTGCTTCGACGGCCAGGTAGGAAATGTCGGACAAGACCAGGTCTGGTCTTTTTGAGCGGATGGCCAGAGTTTCCTCATCGACCCTGGCGGGCCAATGACTATGGAACCGTTCATGCTCGGCCCAGGTGGCAGGAACATCGATATGGAGGGGACCCCGTTGAATGCAGCCGACATCCTGCTGAGCCTGACTCAACTCCCAAGGGATTTCCAGGCGGCCATCAAAGAATTGTGGTGGGACAGTCGTTCGAAAGAGAACCGTCAAGTCGGGAACAAGCCGGCCCAACTCGTTCAAGACCGGCACCACTTGGGCTGCATGCCCGAAGCCGTGCCCGGAGATCGAGCACCAGATTAGGGCCATGGCCACCGGAACAATGGCGACGGCAATGGATTGATCGATAGCTTTCCCCGTCGAGAATATAATGAAGTCATGTCTTTATGTTATCTTCATAAGATATTAAAATATTAGCGTATTATTAAATATTATAATGTATGTTGAACTGAAGATCGAGGTCGAACTCCTTGATCAGACCGTTGTCACGCTCGCCCTATTACCTGCGTTCTCCTCTAGTCGGGGCGGCATCTTACCATAGGTTGGTCAGGATGGGTCTGCTGCTTCCTCTCGCAGGCGGGTCAGACGTTCCAAGTCTCCGTGTGCCCGGGAAAGCTTGTAACGGCTATTGATGGAAACGACCCGTTCCAGGCAGCGGATCGCCGAAAGTCGATTTCCGGTCCGCTCGTAGAGATCGGCCAACAGGCGGAGGACCGACGCCTCGCCTGGCTCATTGCCCAGCTTGATGAAATGCTCCGAGGCGTTATTCAGACATTTCTCGGCCCGGTCGGTCTGTCCTGAAGCCAGGAAGGTGTTGCCGAGTTGGCCGTAGGTGACGGCAAGCCCCTCTTCGTCCCCGACAATCCGGTGTGACTCGAGCGCTTTCTGAAAGTAGGCGATGGCTTCTTCGGTTCGCCCGAGGGCTGCATCCTGGAGCGCCAGGTTGGAGTAGAGGACGCCGAGCGCACGATGGTCCTGAAGCGGCGTCAAGAGGTCGAGGGCTTCCAGGTAATAGGAACGGGCCGGCTCATGACGTCCTGCCTCGGCCTGCACGTTACCGAGATTCACCAGCGTCTGGCCGGTGGCCCGCTGGTCCGGTTGGTTGCGCTGGAGGGCCAGGACCTCGCGGTAGCACTGCTCCGCCTGAACTGAGTCGCCCATCATCGCGTAGACATTCCCAAGATTTCCCAACGCGTCCGAGAGCGTTCTGGAAGTCCCTGTCTCACGGTCATCCTTCACGGCCTGTTCATACCAGAACCGGGCCTGCGCCAGATCGCCCCGATGCAAGAAGATTCGCGCCTTATGCTTGTCGTCGTCCGACATGAGGCGTAGGATAAGACGGGCCTGGTGCAAAATCCAGAGGGGAGACCGCCATGATCATCAAGCGCTACAGCGAAGTTACGCCAGGGACGTATGAGGGGGTCCCGGAAGGGGTCCAGTTACGCGAGATGATCACGGAGCGGGACGGAGCCCCGAACTTTTCCCTGCGGGTTTTCGACGTGCAGCCTGGGGCCGGCACCCCGTTTCATGCCCACGAGTGGGAGCATGAGGTGTTCATTCTGGACGGGACAGGCAGGGTGGTGACGGAAGGAAAGGAATACCCTTTCAAAGCAGGCGATGCCGTCTACATCGCCCCGAACGAGCAACATTGTTTTGTGGCAGACTCAGGCATGATGGTCCGGTTCGTCTGCGTGATCCCCTCCAAGAACCGATGTCGCCTTTGAGCACCCCCGACATTAATCTCCTCCTTTGAAGGCATCCCTGTCGTATTCTTCTTCGGCTTCTTCCTCATGCACCAATCCCAGACCTCGGCAGAACGATGCCCTCAATTCTCGGATCTGGTTGACTTGTATCTGGTCTCGTGCGGCCTCCCTGGCGCCCTTCAGATACCGGTCGCACAGGTCGAGCCCTTTCCTAAAGTAGACCGGAAGCGTCTCTTCCGTCACCTGTTGCCAAGTAATGTAAATAAGAAACTCCTGAAACGACGTTGCCTCAGGATGCTGTTCTCCAATCGCTTGCAAGGTCCGATACGCAGCCTTGGCTTCATCCCCAGCCGTGGCGGAGAACGTGGCTTCTGCCTCGCGCGCCTCGTCGAGGTCATCACCCAGTTCGCAGGACTTTTCCGCCGATGTGAAAGACTGGTGGGCCGCAATCGCTGGGTCGAATCGCATGGACTGTCTCTGAAAGATAAAGGTGATCGGCAATAGGATAGCCCATTCAAGGATATCCGTGGCCGGTCCGTCGGTCAATTGAATTGTCGTCCTGAGAAAGAGGGAGAATAGGGAACAGGACGCGCGGTTTACTTTCTCTCAATCGGGCAGGTAGACTGCACGGCAGCACAACCGATGCGTTCGATCGAATGAGCGCGATGAAGAAGTCAGAGACCGGTCAGACCGAAACTATGGACTCCCTGGCAGCCGTGTTCCGATACCATGAAGAAACCAAGCACCACTTCTATCGGTTTGCGCGGGCGCTGGGCTATTTGGACTGGGCCAACCAGCCGGATCCTTTCCGTCGGTATCATGGCGCACCGTTGATCCCCCTGCCGATTTTGGCGTCAGGGGAGGAACCGGTTTCTCCGCTGTACGATGATCTCTATTGTCCAGGCGTGGTCCCGACCCAGGTCCTCTCGCTGCACAGTCTGTCCCGCTTCTTCGAATATGCCCTGGCGATCACGGCCTGGAAGCAGGCGGGGGACGTTCGATGGGCCTTGCGGAGCAACCCTTCCAGCGGCAACTTGCATCCCACGGAAGGATACCTGCTGATCGGTGCGATTACCGGCGTGGCTTCAACGCCCGGGCTCTACCACTATGCGCCGAAAGAACATGGGCTGGAGCGTCGAGCGGACTGGTCGAAAGATGGGTTCGCGCAGCTCATGAAGCCCTTCCCGCCCCAAGCCTTCCTGGTGGCCTTCTCCTCCGTCCATTGGCGAGAGGCCTGGAAATACGGCGAACGAGCCTTCCGCTATTGCCAGCATGACGCGGGTCATGCCATCGGGGCGACCCGCATCGCAGCGGCAGCGTTGGGCTGGCGGATGATGCTTCTGGGAGATATCGGCGACGACCTGCTGCACGAGTTGCTGGGGCTGGACCGGGCCGGTGATTTCGAAGGAGCCGAGCGCGAACATCCCGATTGCGTGGCGGTCGTCTGGCCATCTGGTGCCGTAAGGCGTGAGGCGTCAGGTGTAAGGAGTGACAAGATTGTGAAGGTGCCGCTATTCCTGGATGAAAACGTGGCACAAGGGCTTGCGAGTGTAAGATGGTACGGGAAAGCGAACCGTCTCAGTCGGGACGAGCCTGTGCCGTGGGACATTATTGATGAGGTTGTGACGGCATCGTGGAAATCGAGCGCTGGCCGCCGGTGTATTGATTCTCCGGTCGAGCCGTCAGATTTTTCTACTCATCACCCATCACCTATCACTCCTCACGGGGACAGGCACCGCGCAGACGCGGAGCCTGTCCCCTCGGCCGGACGGATCATCCGGCAGCGGCGCAGCGCCCTGGCCTTTGACGGAAAGACCGGCATCTCGGCCCAGCGTTTTTTCACGATGCTGAGCCGCGTCATGGCGCAGGACGAGCGGCCGGTCCCGCTGCGACCCATGCCGTGGGATGCGATTCCCTGGGAGCCGGCCGTGCACCTGGTCCTGTTCGTCCATCTCGTAGAGGGACTGCCGCCGGGACTGTACGTCCTGGTTCGAAACCAGGGAAAGAAGGAGGTGCTTCGGCGGGCCATGCACGGCCAGTTCGCATGGGTCATCCCGCCTGACTGCCCTCCGACGCTCCCGCTGTTTTTGCTTCAGGAAGGGGATGTGCGGCGGGTCGCCGCACAGGTCAGTTGCGGTCAAGACATCGCGGGGGAAAGCGCCTTTTCCCTCGGTATGGTGGCGGAATTCGAGGCGAGCCTGCACCAGCATGGAGCCTGGTTCTATCGGCGGCTGTTCTGGGAGACCGGGGTCATCGGGCAGGTCCTCTACTTGGAGGCCGAGGCAGCCGGCCTGCGGGCCACGGGCATCGGGTGCTTCTTCGACGATCCTGTCCACCAGGTGTTCGGGTTCGCCGGCACGGCCTTCCAGTCGCTCTATCACTTCACGGTCGGAGGCCCGGTGGAGGATCCCCGTCTGACGACGTTGCCTCCATACGGCTTGGACCACTAACAGAATGTTGAAAAAGACCTCCAGCTTCGTTCTCGCGTTGCTCAAGGTCTCAACGTATCACAAAGAGTACGCCTCGACCTTTCGCTCGTTGCGGCCTTGCTGGAAGGTCTTTTTGAACATCCTGGTGGGTCGTGGCGCATCCACGTAGCGTATGCTGTCACACTTTTCTGATGAGCAACGTGGGTGTTTTGCAATAGCCTGCTAGGCAAGTTGACAAGTGGCAAGTGCTAAGCTGACAAGTAGTCCGAACTTGCGACTTGGAACTTGTTAACTTGTCAGCCGCTCTTGAAGGAGTCTCCGGATGTACAAGATTAAAAAACGAGCGGCGGGTCCGGCCAAGCCTCCGGCCCTCTACAACATCGTCGAAGACTATACGGAGTTCGACGCGCCGGGCAACGTGACGGTCTGTGCCATGACTGAACCGGAGGAGCTGCCGGCCCATGCGCGCGTGCTCGCCGAGAGCTACGACATTCCCATCGAGGTCATGACGCGCCTGTTGACCGAAGGCGGATGCCATGTCTATCCGCAGGAGGGCCTGTTGGTCACGCGGGGGCTCTTTGCCTGTCGGATCGATCCGACCGGGATGGCGCCGAAACAGACCTGGGTGTTGGATGTCACGCAGTATGCCGAAGCGGAACAATTGACGCGCTCATACGGCCTGACCCTGGAGGAAGCCGCAACCCGCGTGTTCTACCGGACACTCCCTCCCGATCTGCAAGCCAGGCTCAGGGGGAAAAACCTGGGATTGGACTATGCCAAGCTGGACCGCGCGATTGCGCGTGCAGGCGACATTAAGTACATCGACTTCCGGAAGGACTGGTCCCCCCACTTCAAGCGTCTCTGCATCATGCCGGACGGCCGGCTGGTCGAGACGGGGGGGATCGCCGAGTTTGCTTCCCTCCATCGGATCACGGTCGGCCACGCGAAAACTCTGTTGGAGCAGGGAGGGACGCTTGAGGTGGACGGCGATGTGCTGGCCTGCCAGGTCGTCAACGGCCAGCCGGCGGTGGCGCGCTTTAACCGACAGCACTATGCCAAGGCCAAAGCTCTGGCTGAGGCCAGAGGCCTTCATATCATGGACGCGCTCAGCGAGGTAGGCTTGAGCGATCCGGTGATGATGCGGGCGCTCAGACGGATGGAGCAGAGACAATAATGCTGCAAGGCCGCCCGAGCCTGGCCGAAATGCGCAAAGGGACGTCATGACCTTCGACTGGCGGGTCAACAACTGGCCGATCGGCACGAAACTTGTCGCCCTCACCGTGCCGCTGATCATTGTGGCGACCCTGGTTGCCGCCTACTCCGTGTACAAGCGGGATGACGCGCAATTGCACGAGAAGCTCACGCAGCGAGCCAAGACCCTCCACACCCAGATCATGGCGGACCGAGGCTATTATGCGAGAGTTGTTGTTCCCCGCCTGATCGAGTTGGGAGGAACGGTGGGAGCGGACTATGAGCACGTACATGGCCGCTTCCCGCTTCCGGCCACGTTCGTCCGTGAGGTGTCGGAAGATACCGCTTCCCACAGGAACGGCTTCACGGCTAACCTCATCAGCCCCTGGGCCATCAACAAGAAGAAGGGTTTAAGAGATACGTTTCAGCAAGAGGCCTTTGCCTATCTGATGGAGCATCCGACGGGCTCCTTTGTCAGAACTGACCGTGTGGAAGGGCGGGCGGTCATGCGTGTGCTCATGGCCGATCTTGCTTCGGCCCAGTCCTGCGTAGATTGCCACAATGCCCATTCCCAGAGCCCGAAGCATGATTTCAAACTGAACGACCTCATGGGCGGGCGGGTAGGAGTGGAGTCTTCCCCGGGCCAGGGAAGCAAGTTCTGGATCGAGCTTCCCAAGGCTCAGGCCGGGGACAAGGAATCGTGATGAGGAACGGCGCCGCGACACGGCTGGCACGAAACGGCATGGCTGCATACTGTGGATGACAGACCGGCGCTCGTCACGGGCGCAGGAGGCTTGATCGGCAGTTCTTTAGTCCGGACGGCTCCCGCCTTTGCTCCCTCCTGGAAAGTCCTTGGTCTGACGCGCGATGATGTCAACCTGGCCGATAGTCGGGCTATCCGGCAGGTCTTTTGTGATCGTCAGCCTCAGCTCGTCATCCACTGCGCCGCTCTCAGCAAGCCCCAGGTCTGTCAGCAAGACCCCGATCTGGCCCGCAAGATCAACGTTGAGGCCACGGCGGTGTTGGCTGAGTTGGCGGCGGACATCCCTTTCATCTTCTTTTCCAGCGACTTGGTCTTCGACGGCCGGATGGGGAACTATGACGAATCCGCCCCGGTCAACCCGTTGAGCTTCTATGCGGAAACCAAAGTGACGGCCGAGCGCCTGGTGCTGGCCAACCCCAAGCACGTCGTCCTCCGCGTTGCCTTGAACGGGGGGATCTCACCGACCGGCGACCGCGGGTTCAATGAGGAAATCCGTCGAGCCTGGCAGGCCGGCCGAACTCTGACCCTCTTCACCGATGAATTCCGCTCGCCCCTCCCCGCGGTCATCACTGCGCGCGCCGTGTGGGAATTGGCCGCGAAATACCGGTCTGGGCTCTATCACCTCGGCGGGGCCGAACGGCTCTCCCGCTGGCAGATCGGGCAGCTCTTAGCCGCACGCTGGCCGAAACTTAATCCTAAGCTGCAGCCCGCGTCGCGACGCGACTATCAGGGGCCGCCTCGCCCACAGGATGTGTCGCTGAACTGCGCCAAGCTCCAGCAGATCCTCTCCTTCCCCTTGCCGGGCCTGACCGCGTGGTTGGCTGCCAATCCAAACGAACCGTTCTAAGTGTTAGTGAAGTCCAGCCTGCTCCAATGTGGCTGTATGCGAGGCGGTGCGGACGCCTGAACCGCCGGCGGTGCGGCTCAACTGTTCGGAGCGGGCCGGGCATCCATCGACTTTGTGGATTGCCAGGGGGAACGCGGAGGCGAGTTGGTGAGGTGAGGGTTAAGGGCCGGCTTCGAGGTGGGTTTCGTGTTGAAGGACAAGATGAGGGCAAGGTAACGGGTTCAACGTCGGAAAACCGCGGGGGCGCTAGCCGGGCCTGATTGGTCAAGGAGGTCGCGTACTCTCATCAGCAAGGCTTGGACGGTAAACGGTTTCCGGAGATACGAGGGGCTTGAACTCTGATCGTTGTCTTGAGCAAGGATGTCCCCGGGATTGGCCGACATGTAGAGGATTTTCAGGTCCGGTCTGAGCAAGGCCAGGCGGTCGGCCAACTCCCGCCCGTTCATGCCCGGCATGACCACATCGGTCAGGATCAGGTGAAGCGGATGAGGATATCGGGAGATGAGATCGAGAGCTTCGGCGCCACTTGCTGCCTGCAGAACCCCTTACCCATGGCTTTTAAGGAGTGATTGCACCAGGTTGCGGACAAGCTCCTCGTCATCAACCACCAGGATCGTTTCTGTTCCCTTGGCGTCGAAACTGCGGGCGCAATCGTGAATATCCGCACGGCTCGAATCCGTGAGCCTTCTCCCCGCGCCTCGGCGCAATGCCCGCCTGCGGTCCCTGCTCCTTCGATCGCTCCCTCCCCGGGCGGTGCATCGTCGCTCTCCGCATCGGCGCTCGGCCATTCGCCGATCTTTGCCGCCTCGCCGATCAGGTCTTTTTCGCCTCTCTTGGACGTCCATGCGTTAGTCCCCCGGGATACGAATGCGATGGGTGTCTACTTGGACGAATGGGGGAAAACTATAGGGAAACAGCCGACCTGTTAAGAACGTCGCCGAACGTCGATGAGCCTTGACTAAATGGAATGGCGCGCCCGGAGGGACTTGAACCCCCAACCCTCAGATCCGTAGTCTGATGCTCTATCCATTGAGCTACGGGCGCAATCGTAGATCGTCGGATGCGTTGCGCGGAGTCAGCAACTTATACAGGTCTTCAAGGAGGATGGTCAAGCCGGCGTTGTTCACGGCACCGTCCGTTCAATCGGCTCCGTGAGTGTCCGAGGAGTCAACCGCCTTGCTTGACGGAGGCTCCTGAGCAAGTTATGCTTCGGTCGCCGGTATGATCTTCACATCTAGAGGAGGGAGTATGGTGCGATTTGGCTCTGGAGGGGTCGTTGTTTTTGCGTTGCTGCTGGCTGGCTGCTCCTCAATGGAATGGGTGCACCCGACCAAACCTAAGGGCGACTTTACGCAAGATTGGAACAAGTGCGAATCGGACGTCATAAAAGACCCCAAGCTCCAGCAAGGGATGAGGTCAATGGTCCAGATGGCGACTGAGCGTTGCGTGCTGAAAAAAGGGTGGGTCATGAAGGAAACGCAATAGCCAGCCGCCTTCTAAACAAAAATTTACACGGCTGTAACATGGGGGTCACAGGCATGCAATCTCCGTAGGTTACCGTTTGCACGAAATTGTAGCGGGTCGAGGCGGGTAACCACAGGAGGGGCAGTTCATGGCTCGATTGCGAACAAGCAGGCTCAAGGGAAATGGCCGGACTTTCGTTTTCCTGTTAGGAGGCTTCGTTCTGGCCTGCCTGGTTGGAACCGCTGCCGCCGAGCCAGCCGGACCAACCAAGGTAGACGACGGAATCGCGTCGTACCTGGCCCCACCCAACCTGTCCGGCAACACGGTCATCTCAGGATCGGACACGATGCAACCGCTCATGTTGAAGTTGGCCGCGGCCTTCAGGCAGATGCACCGGGATGCCAAAGTCGGCATTCAAGGGGGCGGGACGGAGAAGGCCTTGATGCAATTCCTCAGCAGTCAGGCCCAAATCAGGCGAGGGGACGGATTTTACAGCGGTCATCAAATTTCCGCCCATGTCTCGCTGCTCGCCTCTTCCCGTCGCTTGACCGAAGAAGAAACCCAGGACTTTCACTCTCGGTATGGCTATGGCGTCACCGAGATCCCGATCGCCATGGACGCGGTGGCCATCTATGTCAACCGGGACAATCCTCTTCGGGGACTGACGCTGGAACAGGTGGATGCGATCTTCGGAAGGGACCGCAAGCGGGGGGCGCAGGGAGACATTATCACCTGGGATCAACTCGGGCTTGAAAATTGGGCTCAACAGCCGATTCATCTCTACGGGAGAGATAGACAATCGGGCACCAGGACTTTCTTCAAGCACGTCGCCCTGCTGGATGGAGACCTGAAAGGAAGCGTCAGAGAAGAGCCAGGGTCGGCGACAGAAATCCTGGCGATCAGCCGTGACCTTCTCGCCATCGGCTATGTCGGCATCGGGTTTCAAACCTCGATGGTACGCACCGTTCCTTTGGCCGAGAAAACCGGCATGCCCTTTGTGGCGCCGAGCGCCGACACAGCGGCCACGGGCGACTATGCGCTGAGCCGACCCCTCTACCTCTATGTAAAGAAGGACCCCCAGGCAGAGTTGGAACCGATCATTGTGGAGTTCTTGAAGTTTATCAATAGCCGCGAAGGGCAATCGTTGGTGGCAAAGGCGGGGGCCTATCCCTTGCCTGCAACCCAGGTAGCGAAAAACTTGCAGACCTTGACAGGAGCCGGCATGGCCGCTGCGACGACCAGCCCTACAACGAACTGACCAACATGGGGCTTCCGTTCAAGGCTGACCGGCTGTTGCAATTCTCTCCGATGCGCTGAGCTTCATCCTGCATCCTCTGATAAGTGGCTCACCTGAGTTGCGAGGAACACGCTTCTTGAAAACGGCGAACCCTGCGGCAAGACTGTGCGGCTGGTTGGCTCTGAGCCTCTTCGCGTCCGGCTGCGTGACGGAACCCCCTCCCATCGTGGTGTATGAGGAACCCCGCACCTCGATCTGGCTCATGTTCGACCCGGAAGCCGGCAAGCCCGGCCACAGTCATCCGGCACGATTCACCAACGAGCAGATGGAGCAGATTCTTCGCGGAATCTGGGTGACGGACCGGGATCGGGTCTTCGGGCGGATCTTTCATGAACAGGAACATGCGCTGGCATTTTCCGAGCTGCAGATCAAGACCCTCGCTCCGGTGTTCGTTCAGGCGTTCAAGAAGGCGTCCCCCGTGGACTTGGTCACCTTCTATTTACTGACGGGCGACATGGAACGGGGCAAGCTGGTCACGTCGGGAGGTCTCTTCGTCCGGAACAACCGGCTCTATTTCATCCTGGCCAACTATCGGACGTCTCCCAGCACCAAGATCTACGAGACGACCTATGAAATTGACGCCAGGGACCAGCCGCTGCTTCCCGTCGCCCGCTATATCTATGCTGCTGGGTTCAGGCCGCCGGAGGCGTGGATTCCGAACGGCGAAGTGAGAAGAAAAGACGGGTACGAGAGGTACATGGACGAATCGAAGCTGCTCATTGTCGATCTCGCTCGCCTCTTTGCTGAGTCAGACCAACGCTCCCTGACATCCGCCCCGCCACAACGGTGAAGCTCCACGGCTTGACAGCCGTGGCATCTTCACATTCTTCGGCGGAACCCGCCGAAGCGTACCCTCCTAGCCAAAGCTACGGAGGGTTACCCACCCCGCATTCATCCACGGGCTCAGCCTACTCCGCCGAAGCAGCCGCTTCGGCTGCGAAGGCCGGGCACCCGTGGCTTTCTGCGAAGGCGGGTAAAGACACCGCGTGAGCCGATGGATTGTCTTGTGCAAGCCTCGCAAGCCTCTTTAGCTTACGATTAGTTCCAGAACCAGATGCACTGGAATCGAAGGAGGTTCCCGTAGGCGTCGATCTGGGTTCCAGGCGTCGCCGCGGTCTGGTTCGGGTTGACTGTAAAGACGTTGTTCCGCTGGGTAAAGGTGTAGGCGAGGGTAAACTCCCACTGGGGATCCGGCTGCCAGGCGATACCGGTTTCGACTTCCTTCATCCGGTCATCCGGGGCGCCGGTCAGAAACTTAAGCCCTCCATAGTATTCCTGCCAGCGCGAGTAAAAGTTGGCAATCCCCACGTCCGAATACTTCCACTGGTAATGGGCCTGGACATAGCCGCCGTAGAAGTGGGACGTTTCGACCACGCCGTTTCCGTTTCGTTTTGGGGCGCGGCCCGTCACATATTCGGCGATGAATCCCCAGGGTTGGGGCGGGACATAGGCATAGAAATTGATTCGTTCGTCGAGATAGTTCCTGGCGCTCGTGCACCCAGACGTCGTCGCTGCTCCCACACAGGCGGTGGAATTGACCGAGTAGAGCGTCCGTCCGGCGGCGGCCGTGCCCATGCTCACGTTCCAGGTGCCGTAGCCGGCGTTCATGCCGGCCTCCATCAGCCGGCCGCCGGGGAGTTCGAAGGGCCAGGCCAAGCGCACGCTCACCCGCTTATTCTTGTTGTTCTCCGGCACATTCAACCCTGAACTGTTATCCACTTGAATGTGGAAGACCCCATAGTCACCGGGGCCATACATGTAATCCAGCATCTGTTTGAACCGGGCCTGGGCGATCTTGGGGGTCCACATGAAGGAGACCCCGATGTCGCGTTCGCCGTGGGCGCAGCTATTGGTCGAGTCGGCTCGGTCGATGGCCATGCGGACGCGTGAGGCCTGCCAGTTGTCGAAAGAACAGGGCACGCGCTGAAGCCCGACGCGGAGCCGATACTGCTTATCCTTGTCGAAGATCCAGTCGCCATAGGCGTCTCTGAGCGTCACAACACTGGTGTTGCCGCTGAGCTGGGTGGCAAAGTCCGGCTGGAGGAAGAAGGCGACGTGGTCGGAAACCTGTCCGGTCACCACCCACCGGATGCGGCGGAATAAGAAGCCTGGCTGGGCCCCATTGGCCGTATCGCCCACGGATACGTCTTGATAGGTCCGCACCTGCCCGTTGTTCGTCACGTTGTATCGGAGCATCCCGTACCCGAACATCGTGATCCGCTCGAACCAGCGGGGGCTGCCGGTAAACTCTGCCACCACTGACCGCTCGCTGAACTGGCGCTCCTGCTCGGCCTTGATCCTGATCCAGTCGTCCATCGTGATGATACCCTTTTCCAGCAACAGGTCTTCGAGCGGCGTCGCTTCGATGGATTGTTCGCCCCGCTGGATCATGCCGCCCGGCGCAGGCGGGCCGGACACCTTTTCGATCTGGCTGGTCGGGGCGGGCGGACCCTGAACGGTCCGTTCCTCCGCCTGAACCGGCAGAATCGTGGTGCCGAACCAGAAAGCCAGTAGCGCGGCTCCGTAACTCGCCTGCTTCATCACACCGTCCTCCCTCTGTTGCCGATAGATTGCCGCGGTTCGCACGTCATGGTCGCTGCCTGTTGTATAGGAGAGGTGTGACGGACCGGTGACCGGTCTGTTACAGATTTGTAAATATTTTCTTATTTACTGGGAAATCAGACGGATGATCGATCTGGCTGGAACAGCAGAAGCGTAACCGTGTGTTTACAGGAGGTTAATGGATCGGCAATGCCGGCTCGCTAGGGTGCAGTCGGCATGGCTCTAATTATATCAACAAAACTTGATTAGTCAGGCGCCGAGTTTTCCCTGCCGGCCTGCAACGGCAAGCTGCCTGATCTTATTGCTGCCGACGAGCCTGAGAGAGCGGGGTCCCATTGTTTCGGCCAGGTCCGCCAGGTGATCGGGCAGGGCTCTGGCTTTCCTCCTGGCAGTGCGCCAATCCTTTTCGATACGGGGGAGCGACTGCAGCCCGATCTTATCGGCAAGCCTTCGAAATTGAGCCCGTTCTTCATATTCGCCAAGAACCGACTGGGCGTGTTTCAGCCACCCGACGAGGTCCGGCCTCTCCTCCTGGTGGCCCAAGGCCCATTCCTCCTGGTACCGGATGGACTTGATCTTCAGCCGCAGCGCATGGAGCCGCTTTCGCCGCGGCTCGGCTTGGGCGAGAGCGATCAGCTCACCCAACGCCTGCCCATTGGCTCGTCGTAGGTCGAGCAGCCGCTCTCGCATCCAGCCCTGGTTTCCAGGCGTCGGAGGGATCGCATGACGCCGCACGCGCTGCTCGATTGTTCGGTACACATCCATGCGTTGAAGCTTGGCCTGCCTCGCCCTGATCCGCTTCCTGATCAGGCGCAGATCGGACCGCGGAGCCTCCAGGGAGGCCAAGTACCGTTCGAAGACATGGAGCGTCCGCAGTCGGCTCAGGCGGGAAACACACTTGGCGATGATCCCGGCATTGGAGACTTCGCCGACCAGCTCCAGGTAGGCCTGGAGGCGTCGCAGGTGCGTCCTCAGCCGGTGCAAGGTCTTGGGTCGGTCGTCGCCGGCTGAAAGGCTTTCCAAGGCTCGCAGCACAACAGTTTGATACCGGGCAGTCCGATCATCTCCCGGCGCCGGTGGATGCAGAATCATCGCTCTCTCCGCGAGGACAAAGGCAACAGGATCGTCTAGCGAGGGGGCAGACTCTAGCACGTGAGAGGAGGGGGAGCAAGCTGCTTGAGATTGGGCTTCATATCCGATTCCCGGTTGTGCTAGACTCCACCACGGCTTTTGGAAGGTATTCCTCTAATCGTCACTTCCTGTCATCTCATTATGGATTGCCTCCTCTTCAGACACGGCATCGCCGTGGACCGGGAAGATTGGGATGGACCGGAGCCGGAACGGCCGCTGACCGCCAAGGGGGCCGAGCGAACCAGGCAGGCGGCCAAGGGGTTGGCTCGTCTGGACGTCGTGCCGACCCATATCTTGTCCAGCCCGTTTGTCCGGGCGGTGGAGACGGCCAGGTTAGTCCGGGAGGTCACCCGCGCCAAGACGGACGTACGGCTCTGCGATGAGCTCCTGCCGGACGCGCCGCCGGACAAGCTGTTCCCGCTATTGGCTTCCTTGCCGGAGAACGCTTGCGTTATCTGCGTGGGCCATGAGCCTCACCTGGGTGAGGCGGCCGGCGTCATGCTGTTCGGCAAACCGGCGGAAGGGCTCTCGCTCAAGAAGGCCGGCGCCTGCTGTATCCGGTTCGATCGGCCGCCGGGGGCGGGACATGGGACCCTCCAGTGGTGGCTGGCCCCGTCGCAACTCAGGAGCTTGGGGAAGAATTAGCCGGCAGGGCTCCGGAGGGCGATTGTTCTAAAGGGATGTCCGGCTTTCGCCCGTTGTTCTTCAGCAGGGGTTCGATCTGGGCTCGAAGGATATCCTGGATCTCCTCCGGGGGTTTGCGGGCGTCGACCACTTCGAACTTGAACTCTTCCGCCATCTTGTCGAATTCCTCGATCAGGAGCCCCTGGTACTTCTTGAAGCTATCGTAGAGGTCGGCCCCCAGCTTCATATCCATGCCCGATTCCCAGTAGTTCATGCCGCTCGTTTCAATGACGCGCAGGGCCAGCGTATCCACGTCGATGCGCAGGTAGCACACGAGATCCGGCACCACCGCAAAGCCGAACACGTCCCTGATCCACTTCCGATCCCCGCTCCGCACCGCGTCGCGGGCGAAAGCGGTATAGATGTACCGGTCCGCCAGGACGATGAAGCCGGAGCGGAGGGCCGGAATGATCTGGTGCTCCAACCGGTCTGCGAAGTCCGTCGCATAGAGGAGGCTCAAGGACCAGCGGTCCAAGATGTTGCCCTGTTTGGCGACCTCGATCGTTTTGGACATGAGGTTGGACCTGGTCCAGCCGGTCGTGACCACGCCGTACCCCTGCACCTCCAGCCACTCCTGCAGCAGCTCGATGTGCGTGGAGCGGCCGACCCCGTCCGTGCCCTCGATCGCGATCAGCCTGCCTTTGAGATCACTCAGGTTTAGATAGGCCAAACCGTCGCCAAAATACTGTCTCGCGTCTTCCATGGGTGCCCCGTTTTGGTTTGTACTGTTCCAGCGCCTGTGAGACCCGCTGTCGCATCTCGTTCTGTTGTTCCTCGATCTCCTGGGTCGCATCCACCGTAATCATTTCATATTCGCTCACGATCTTGTCGTATTCGGTCAGGATGCGGGACTGGAAAATCCGGAAGCTCTCGGTCAGGTCCTGGCTCAGGCCCATGTCCATGCCTGCCTCGTAATACTTGAACTGTCCCCTCATTCCGCCCAGGAGACGGCTGATCGCGACTTCGATCGGCACCTTGAAATAGAAGGCGAGATCAGGCCGGATCGCGAAGTTGTAGAGCTTGCGGACCCAGGCGGGTGAGACCCCCCGCACCGCATCCCGGGCGAAGGCCGTGTAGACGTAACGATCGGCCAGCACGATCATCCCGGCTTTCAGCGGGGGCAGGATGTCGTGGTAGAGCCGGTTCGCAAAGTCGGTCGCGTGCAGGAGGCTGAAGGTGGTCGGCGTGAGCGCCTTGCTTTTCTTCCCGCGCCGCGTCGTCTCCCGGACCAGCTCCGAGGAGTTCCACTCGGTGAAAAAGACATTGAAGCCCTTGGACACCAGCCATTTCTGGAGCAGCAGGAGCTGCGTGCTTTTCCCGGACCCGTCGATCCCCTCCACGATGATAAGCTTGCCGGGAAACTGATGCGGCTGGTTGAGCGTCAGCGGGGGCTGGCTCATGCGGAGGCTCCTTCATGCGCATGGATGACGAATTGCACGGGCCGCTTGAACACCTTTTCAAACAAGTCGGCCCGGTTGCGGGACGCCCAGAGCTCCAATTCCGCGTCACCGGTCGCGTGCAGCTCGATCGTCACCGGCTTGCCCAGCCGCACGTCGAGGTTCTGGATGACGCCGAACTGGGTGCGGTCGAGGGCGTCCGCGATGCGCAGCAGCGCGCTCAGGGCCTCGACGGTTTTCCGATGCTTCGTTCCCACCGCCTGCAACGTGACGTGCCGGTCATCGGGCAGGGCGCGCCGGTGGTAGCGGGCAATATTGGCGATCAACTCAATTTCATCGGCGGTCAAGCCGTAGAGGTCCGCGTTCTTGATCAGGTAGTAGGCATGCTTGTGGTGCTGTCGCGCGTTGATGAGGTAGCCGATGTCATGGAGCAACGCCGCATACTCCAGCCATTCCCGCTCCCGGTCGCCCAACCCGTGCAGCGTGCGTGTCTGGTCGAACAGCCTGGCGGCGAGCCTGGCCACGTGATGGCTGTGGGCCTTCGGATAGTGGCAGCGGCGGGCGAGATAGATTACGTGGCGGCGGCGGACGTTGGGGATGTCGCGCTCGACCTTGAGTCCCTCCCGATTGTGCTCGATAAAGTCGTAGATCAGCCCGTCCCGGATGGCCTTGTCGCTGATGGTCATACGGTCCTGCCTGGTCCGCTCCATCAGAGTGCGGACGACCATCGAAGCGGGCAGGAGGGTGTCGGCGCGCTTGGGGTCCAACCCCGGCATGGCCAACCGTTCCTTGAAACTCGCCTGCGTCAGCAACTCCTCGACCGTCCGCACATCTTTGAGCGACATGGTCGCCAGGTTAAGCTGGTGCAGGGGATGGCCTGTGCGCCGCAGGTGAATGATCTCCGCTAGGTTGCCGACCATCCCGCTCGTTCCCACGAGCCGGTCGAACTGCCAGTCCTTGAACGGCTGGAGCGCCGCTTTGAGCCGAGTCTCGACGGCCTTTTCCATCTCGCGCCGCATGGCCTTGGTGGGCGGGTCCTGTTTAAGATAGAGGTCCTTGAGCCGGATGGCGCCCAACTTCAAGCTCTGTCCTTGGATCAATTTTTTGCGGTCGCCGATGATCAGCTCGACCGACCCGCCGCCCACATCCACGATCATGCTGGGCTGGTCGGCCAGATCCATGCTGTGCCGGACGCCCAGGTAGATCAGCCGCGCTTCTTCCTCACCGCTCACCACCTGCACAGGCAAATCAGTCTGACGGGAGATCGCCTCCAGGAACTCCCCGCCGTTCCTGGCTTCGCGTACGGCGCTGGTCGCCACAGCTTTGATCCGCTCGTACCCCTTGTTGCGCGCCAGCGTCACCAGGGTGCGCACGACTTCCAGGCCGCGCACCATGGCGGCTTCCGACAGGCGGCGGGTCCGGAACGTCCCATCACCCAGGCGGGTCATGTCCTTGAAGCGATCCAGGATCTTGTAGGAGAAATCGGACTCGACCTCGGCGAGAACCATGTGGATGGAGTTGGTGCCGATATCGATGATGCCGAGTTTGGCCATGACGGGAGCTTAGAGGGAGGGCCGGGACAAGTCAACCAGCCGTTTTACAAATGAAATCAAGGTCTTGACTAGAGGAAATATGACGGGCGCGGAGTTCGTACTGAAATCCTCGGCGTTGGATAATGATCGTGCCTCGACGACTCAGCGCGTCGATGGTCTCGAACAACTCGCTCCAACTGAGTTCCGGGAGCTTGGCGGTCATTTGGTCGATGGTGAGCGATCCGGCCTTGTGGAGTAGGTCCAAGACGAGGGTTTCGGAGTGTATGGAATGGCGCGGCATATATTCCTCCATACCAAGCTCGCTAGAAAGTAGTCCGTTTCCAGTCATCAGTCTTCAGTCTTGAAACTGAGAACTGAACACTGAGGACTAACAACTTCTCCTTTGCTGTGAGCGGATAGTTACTTTGCCTCCGGTAGGCTTAGATCCTCCACAGGCCAAGGGCAAGTCGAAAGGAACAGGAGGGTTACCCGATGGCTCGGGTAACCTCCCGATGGATCGCCCACGCGAGATTCTCGCCGGCGTTCCAATCATGCAGACAGGTGCGGGACCGTTCCGACATGCAGAAGTCAAAAGGTTCGATGGCTTCCTCGCACAGCAGAATTGCCCCGCTCGTCTGCCCGTTGACACAATGGGGACAGTTCATGATTTCACCTCCTTTCCTATGGGTTTCTACTCCCGCTGCCTCAGGGCCACGGGCGCGGGAACAACCTACGGGCAGGATCTTATCGGGGAGCCATGTCATCCTGATTACCCCTCTGTTGCAGGAATGTAAATTTATTCAGGGAATCTTTGTCAGAGAGGGGGAGGGGCTTGTCGTTGGATGAATCGGGAGGAGACTTAAAACTGCTGGTACCCGGTGCCGGTCGCATAGGAGACCGCCACCGCGCTGGCCTTGTAGGCATAGTGAGTGTCGGCGAGCCGGACCTCCGCCGCGACCAGCGCGGTGGTGGCCGTGGTGACGTCGATGATGGAGGAGAGCCCCAGACGGTAACGTTCCTTGGCCAGGGCGAGCGCTTCCTGCGAGGCGGCCACTTCTTGCTCCGCCACCTTGGTCTGCTGCTTGGCCGTCTGGAGGGTCAGGTAGGCTTCCGTCACTTCCAGGGCGATCCGATTGTTCAGGTCCTTCATCCTTTGCTCGGCCTTGTATTTTTGCTGAGTCGCTTCGGCCACCCGGTTTTCGATGAAGAATCCCGTAAACAGCGGCACCGACACGGCCGCGCCGGCCCCCCACCAGACCTGGGTATAGCCCGTATGGGCTCCCGGAAGCTGGTTGGTGGGCGCGTCGCTGAAGTGGATCACGCCCCCCATGCCGACCGCGGAAATAGTGGGGAAGAACAGGGCTTGTGCTGATTTGACCTGCGCGTCGGCGGACCGGATCCGGTCCATGCTCCCGAGCATTTCCGGCCGTCTCGACACCCCTTCCTGCCTCAAGGCCTCCAGCGTATCAAGCGGGGAGAGGGTGACCGGGATATCTTCCAGCGTGTAGTCCTCGGGACCCCGCACGCCCATCGCATTGTTCAGAGCCGCGTAGGCCGCACGGAGGTTGTTCTTCGCCTGCACCAAAAGCACCTCGGCATTTCTCAACTCCACGGAGATCAAGTCCAGGTCCAGCTTCGATTTGAGCTGGTGTTTGTAGAGGGTGGCCACCTGATCGCGAATCTTGCCTCGCTCCCGTACGGTTTCTTCCGCAATCCGCAACAAGCGTTTGTGCTTGAGGCAATTGAGATAGGCCTGCTGCACCGTCAGGATGACGAGGGCTTTATTGGTGAGGATGTCTTTCTCAGCCGCCTCCCTGTTCGCTTTGTCGGCCAGGACCCGATGGGCGGTTTGGCCGAAGTCGTAGATGAGCTGGTCCGCCAGCAGTCCCGCGTTTTCGATGTAGGAGGTGGGCTTGTTCTGTGCTCCCGCGATGTTGAAGGCGCTCAGCGGACGGATCGTTCCGCCTGTCTGGATTGCGAAGGCGTCGATCTGGGGGTAGTACTTGGAGGCGGTCTGCTGGATCACCGCGCCTGCGGCCAGTGCGGTCTCCTGGGATTTCTTGAGCAGGGGATGCTGCTCAAGCCCGATCTGGATGGCGGCTTTGTAGCCGAGAAAAGCGCCGGTCGCTTTGGGCGCGGACGGAGCCGGCTCCAGCTCGGCCGCTAGGCCGGTCGTTCCCCAGCCGAGCAGGCAAGCAAGCAGAACAGAAGTGATGAGTGATGAGTGATGAGTGATGAATGGCAAGAGAGGGATTCGGCACATCATTTCAACGCATCATTCATAATTCAGCATTCAACACTGGCTCTTCAGTAGCGTGCGTATTCGCTGCCAATGGCATAGGCCAGGGCGGAGTCGCCGGCCCGATATTCGTACTGGGCCTCGGCGAGGCCTGTCTGAGCCGCCAGCAGATCGGCGGTGGCGGTGGTCACATCCAGGATCGACCCCAGCCCGGCTTTGTACCGCTCGCGGGCCAGCGTCAGGGCCTCGCGGGCATGGGCGACCCGCTCCTGCGCCACCTGAATCTGTTGCTCGGCCGTGAGCCGGCTCAGGTAGGCCTTGGCAACCTGGAGGATGACGTCGTTAGCAATCGTCCTAGCCGTAGCCTGAGCCTCGCCCTTGCGCGCGTCGGCCTCGTCGATCTGGCTTTGGATGCGGGGGCCGGTATAGAGCGGGGTTGAGGTCGCGACGCCGACGCCCCACCAGCCCAGTTGCGCGTTCGGGTTATTCGGGTTTCCCTGCACACTGACCACTTCCTGATGCCCCCACCAGGAGTAGCCGGCCGTGCCGATGGCCGAAATGCTTCCAAAGTTCAGCGCCTGCGCCGCTTTCAGCGCCTCCTCCGCTGCCTGGACCCGATCGCGGCTTCCCAGCAGCTCCGGCCTCTTCTCCAACGCTTGCTTGAACAGAGGCTCGATCGGCTGGGCCGGGGTGACCGCGGCCTGCACCTCATTCAGCGTATACGCATCCGGTCCTTGGATGCCCATAGCTGCATTCAGGGCCGCATAGGCAGCCTTGAGATCGTTCCGGGCCTTGATGAAGTCCAATTCAGCTTTGGCCGCTTCAACCGCCGCCAGGTCGAAATCCAGCTTGGCGCGAAGTTGGTGCCGATAGAGAGTTTCAGCCTGCGAACGGATCAACTGCCGCTCGGTCAGCACCTCACGAGTGATTTCGACCAGGCGTTGTTGTTTGAGGCAATTGAGGTAGGCCTGTTCCACGCTCAGGATCACCCAGGCCTTCATCATCAGCACGTCCTTTTCAGCGGAAGCGGCGAGGGCTTTGTTGGCCAGGATCCGATGGGTCGTACGGCCGAAGTCGGTGATCAGCAAGTCCACCCGCGAGCCGGCGGTTGCCATGGGGTTGGTCGGCTTGGGGAGGGAGCCGGAGATGCCGAGGTTCGACAGAACGCGGGTGTTACCGCCCGTGCCCACCAGGATGCCCGAGACCTGAGGATAATTGATGGACGCGATCCGGTTGGTGACCGCTTCTGTCTCCAACACTCCATGCTGGGCCGCTTCGATCAGGGGATGCTTCGTGACCCCGGTGCCGATTGCGCTTTCCCACGTGAGCGCGGGCGATGTTGCCGTTGTTGGTCCGGCCTGCGCCTCAGCTTCACCAGCGGCGGTGCCTTCTCCCGTCCACAGACAGGAGAACAGGCCGATCGCCAGCATGGTCAACCGTATGGCTTGTGATTGCATCATGTTCGTCCTCTCCTTTTCAGACACGCGTCACGTTTTTAAATCGTCGCTCGTATCTCGTGAAGCGTCGTTCGCTTCTCGTCGTCAGTCACAAGTTGCAAGTGACAAGGCACAAGTAGCAAGGGTCCGAAACTTGTTACTTGGCTACTTGCAACTTGTTAGCTTGCTTCATGTGTCATTGGCCCGTTTCACGCTTCACGGATATTTGAGATAGTCCTGCCCTGCTGCGTAGGCGACGACGGCCTGGCTCTTCTTGTAGACATACTGGGCTTCGGCCAGCCTGGACTCCGCGTCGAAGAGCGCGGTGATGGCCCTGACCACCTCCACGATCGAGCTGAGCCCTAGTTTGTACCGCTCCTGCGCGAGGCTCACCGCCTCTCTGGCGAAGGCCACTCGCTCCTGTTCCAGCACAATTTGCTCCGCCGCCGTGGTCTGGCTGAGAGAGGCGCGGATGACCTGGAGGACGACTTCATTGGCCAGGTTCTGCAACTCCTGCTCCGCCTCTCCCTGCCGGTGGCCGGCTTCCGCCACCTGGTTTTGGATTCGGAAGCCGGTAAAGATCGGGAGGCGGGCTGAGGCAGCGGCCCCCCAAAGCGGGGCGACCCCGTCCTTGGGAATCCCGCTGTCGTGGATGTCACCGTACTTGGTGATGCCGATGGTGGCCACAGCCGAGATCTCTCCGAAATTGAGCGCCTTCACCGCCTTGAGCAGTTCCTGGGTCGCCAGCAGCCGGTCCTTTCCTCCCAGCAGTTCAGGCCGGTTCTTGAGCCCCTCTTCCACCAGTGCCTCCGCCACAGGAGGCGCGCCGGCGGCCACTGCGATCGTTTCCAATTCATACCGAGCCGGCCCTTCGACGCCCATCGCGTTGTTGAGGGACGCAAAGGCCTGTGCCAGGTCGTTCTGTGCCTTGATCAAGGCCAGTTCGGCGTTCCGCAGTTCGACCGAGACCAACTCCAGATCCAGCTTGGACTTGAGCTGGCGCTTGTAGAGCGTCTGAACCTGGTCCCGGATGACTTTCCGTTTCTCAACTGTGTCTCGAGCGATCTCGACGAACCGCTGCTGCATGAGGCAGGTGAGGTAGGCTTGTTGGACATTGAGGATGACCAGGGCCTTGTTCGTGAGGATTTCCTTCTCGGTGGCCGCTTCGGTGGCCTGGCTGGCCAGGATACGGTGGGCGGTCGTACCGAAGTCGGTGATGAGCTGGTTGAGGATCAGCCCGCCGGTGGCCATGTTCATGTTGTGCTTGGGCAGAGCCCCGGCCAGGGCATAGCCGCGGCCGCCGCCGTGTTGATGAAACCCGCTGCGGTTCCGAGGGGTTTCGGGAAGCTCCCCGGTGGCGTGGATGGTCGCGCCGTCGCTGCTCAGCACCCGGATCGAGCCGGCGCCGCCCGCCGCCGAGGCTTCGAGCCAGGGGTACAACTCTCCCTGGGCCTGCTTGGTTGCGGCGCCGGCCGCCAGGAAAGCGTAGCGGGACCGCTCCAGCAGGGGATGCTGCGCGACCCCGACTCGGATTGCCTCGTTCAGGCTCAGGAAGGAGCCGGCCGGTTTGACCTGGCGTGACGGCAGGCCCTCCGAAGACGGAGCCGGTTCGGCCAGGGCCGGTAGGGGCAGGGCATCAAACGCGATGGCCGAGAGCAGCAGGAGCGTGAAGAGGGCTCGTCGCATATCTGGTCTCCTTCCTTTGGGTAAGCGAAGAATGCTGAATGTCGTCGGTCATCAACGGCATGAGTTAACAGTTCTCAGTTGGCAGTTCTCAGTTTCAGAATTTTCAAGAACCGGAAACTGATAACTGATGACTAACGAGTCGTTCCGCATACATCGTTGCTTAGTATTTCTGGCTGGCTGACTTGCCGGCGGGAAGATCGTACGCAGAGGCGGTCACGGCCTGACCATTCTGGAGATTGCTCTTGCCGACGACAACGACATCCTCGTTGCCGCTCAAGCCCTCGACGACTTCCATCCAGATCCCGTCGTCGATGCCGGTCTTGATCGGGACGAGCTTGGCTTTGTTCTGCTCAACGACGAATACGGACTTCGTTTGCCCGCTCGCGCTGGGAACGATCGCGGTCGGAGGGATCGTCAAGGCGTTCTGGTGCCGTTCAAGGTAGAGCGTCGCATTGATGAACATGCCGGGCTCAAGCCGGTGGTCCTTGTTGGGCAAGTCGATCTCAACCAGGAGCGTGCGGGTCGCCGGGTCCAAGGACTCGGTCGTGCGGGTAATGGCGCCCTTGAACTCCCGATCGGGCAATTCTTTAACAGACAGAGTCGCCGGGACGCCCGGCTTGGCCAGCATGGCGGACTCCTGCGGGACGCTCACGTAGATCCGCACCGGGTCCATATCCATCAAGGTGAACAGGGGCGCGGCCTGCGTGACCGATCCGGTGGCGGCCTGGATGAGGGCGCCCGGATCGGCAAAGCGGGCCGTGATGACCCCGGAGAAGGGCGCCGTGACCTTGGTATACTCGGTGAACGTGCGCCGCCGTTCCATTAACTGCTTGGCCCCTTCCGCTGCCGCCTCCGCCACGTCCACATCTTGCTTTGCGATCACGTCGGGGTTTTCCTTCCAGACGCTGAGCAGCCGCTCGTAGGTCAGCTTCTTGATGGCATAGTCGGCTTCCGCCTGCTCATACTCATCCTGGACTTCCGGTGCGTCGATCACGGCCAGCACTTGCCCCTTCTTGACCTTGTCGCCCTTGTCGAACCCGATCCACTTGAGATAGCCGGAGACCTTGGCGTAGAGGGTGGCTCGGTACCAGGGCGAGATATTGGCCGGCAAGGTGAGGGTGCGTGCCACGTCTCGCCGTTGGGGCTTTGTGACCTGGACCAGATGGGTTGTCGGCTGAGCGGGAGGCGGGGTGGGGAGCTTGACCGTCTCGGGCGCAGACCCGGTCTCGTGCCGTCCCTGGAAAAATACAAAGACGGCCACCAAGAGGAACAGGCCTGCCGCAGCAATTAGAATCGTTTTCAGCCGGTTCGGTTGGGGCCTGCCCTGAGCTCCGTCGAAGGGGCCCTGCTCTTCGATCTGATCCAGAGAGGGTCTCTCCTGTTGGTCCTGGTCCGTCAAACCTGACCTCCTTCCGTCAGCGCCCCTGCATGATGGGCGGCTGATTTCGCGGCAGAACCCCGGCGGGCGAGCGCATGGAGGACAGGGATAAACAGCAGGGTCATCACGGTGGAGACGGATAGCCCGCCGATGACCGCCCGCGCCAGCGGCATGTTCGCCTCGCTGCCTTCGCCGATCCCTAACGCCATCGGCGCAAGACCGATGATTGTCGCCAGTGATGTCATGAGAATGGGGCGAATCCGCAGGCGCCCGGCGTCCACGACCGCTTCCTCGAGCGGGACACCCTCCCGCAGCCGTTGGTTCGCGAAGTCTACCAGCAGCACGCTGTTGGATACCACGATGCCGATCATCATCAGGGTGCCGATGAGGGACTCCACGTTGAGCGAGGTGTTAGTCAACAGCAACATCCAGATCACGCCGATGAGCCCCAGCGGCACCGCAAACATGATCACGAAGGGGTCCAGGTAGGAGCGGAAGAGGCCGACCATCACGAGATAGATCAACACGACCGCCAAGGGAAGCCCCCCGCCGAACCCGATCAACGCTTCTCTCATGCTGTCCACTTCGCCCTTGAAAGACACCACCACGTCTTTCGGGAGATCCAGCTTGGCCAACTCCTCCTCGATCTTACCCGCGACGCGGCCCAGATCGTTCCCCGGCACGTCCACCAGGACATCCATCGTCCGTTGCAGGTTGTAGTGGTCGACGGTCTCCGGGCCGTTCTTTCTGATCACGTCTACCACGTCGCGCAGAACTACCGGCGCGCGGGCGGCCCCGTCCGCCTGCGGGAGGGTCGGACGCTCGGGGAAGGGAGTCTGTTGCAGGGCCAGGGAGCTGCCATGGGACTGAGAGAGGCTGGCGGTCGCGGCTCGCTCCACCTCAACGCCAACGAGCGGGATATTGAGGAAGTCCTCAAACCGGACCAGCGCTTGTTCCGGATACTGGGTGACCACAAAGTAGGCGTTGTTGGACTTGGGATCGATCCAATAGCCCGGATTGAGCTGAACGTTGGAGCTCAAGCCGGTGATCACGTCCGTGACGATCTTTTGCTCGTTCAGACCCAGGTAGGCCGCTTTGGACCGGTCCACAGTCATGTGCAGCTCTGGGTAGGACATGCCCTGCCGCACCTGCACATCCACCGTGCCAGGAACCTTGTCCGCAACCTCTCGGATGCGCGCGGCGACGGCAGCCACCTCCTGCAGGTGAGGGCCACTGACCTTGATGTCGATCGGAGCCGGCAGGCCGAAGTTCAGGACGTCGCTTACGATGCCGCCGGTCTGGAAGGTAAACTTCAGCCCCGGCAAGTCCCGCGCCAGCCTCGTGCGAAGAGTATCGACCACGTCATCGGTCGGTGTCCGGTGGCCTTGCTTAAGACTGACCAGGATGAAGGATTGGTGGGGGCCCACCACCGGCGTATAGAGCACCATCCAGCCCTGGGGAACGCCGATGTTGGCGACGATCTGGTTCAGCTCGTCCGGCGGGACCACCTGCCGGATGAGCCCCTCGATCCGCGCCACGATGGCCTCCGTCTTCTCCACCCTGGTCCCTTCCGGTGCCGATACGTTCAGGATGAACTGGCCTGCGTCCACATCGGGAAAGAATTCGGTGGCCAGACGCGGGGCCATCATGACCGACCCGGTGAAAATGGCTGCGACCGTCATGATGACGATCGCCTTGTGGCGCAAACACCAGCGCAAGACCCCGACGTAGAGCCGGACGAAGGGGCCGAAGAGGTTGAGGTTCCGCCAGAACGCGGTCAGGCCTGAGGGGGGCTTCCCCCCATGCCCGGGCGGTCCGTCGTGTTTGCCCTTGAGCAGATAGGCCAGGCAGACGGGCGCGAGGGTCAGGGCGCCGAGATAGGAGGCCATCATGGCATAGCCTACGGAGAGGGCCAACGGCACGAAGAGGAACTTGATGATGCCGCTAAAGAAGGCGATCGGGAGAAACACGAGAAAGACGGTGATGGTGATCACCAGCATCGGAAGGGCGACCTCCGTCGTTGCGTCGCCGGCGGCCTCGTAAGCGGACTTGCCCATGTCCAGGTGCCGGTGGGTGTTTTCCACGACCACGATTGCGTCGTCCACCAGCCGCCCGACTGCCAGGGCCAGGCCGCCGAGGGTCATGATGTTGATTGTGTGCCCGGTGAAATAGAGCCCGATAAAGGCCGCCGTCACCGAGAGTGGGATGGCGAGTGCGATGATGACCGTGTAGCGGAGGCTGCCTAGGAACAGCAGCACCATCAGGCAAGCGAGGCCGCCCCCCAGAAGCCCTTCGTGCTCCAGCGTCTGGATGGACTGGCGGATGTACAACGACTGGTCGAAGATCAGCTTGACGTCCAACCCGGCCGGCAAGCCGATCAGCTTCGGGAGCGCCGCCTTGATCCCGTCAATGACTGCCAGCGTGTTGGCGCCGGCCTGCTTCATCACCGGGATGTAGACCGACCGGTGTCCGTCGATGCGCACGACGTTGGTCTGGATCATGGTCGAATCGACCGCCTTGCCGACGTCCTTCAAAGACACCGGCACGCCATTGACGATCTTGATCGGGATCTCGTTCATGTGATCCACAACTTGGATCATGCTGTTGGTGTACAGGTTGTAGTCAAAGTCGCCGATCTTGACGTCCCCGGCGGGGAGCAGGAGGCTCTGGGTATTCACGGCATTGACGATGTCGCTGCTCGAGATGCTGCGGGCCAGCATTCGTTCCCGGTCCAGAAAGACCGTGATCTGACGGACCTCGCCGCCGAAGGTGGGGGGCAGCGAGATGCCGGGCACGCCCCCGAACTGAGGCCGCACCGTGAAGTAAGCCAGATCGCGCACTTCCTTTTCAGACATGGCCTCGCTGTTGACGGTGAGGTCGGCGATGGGAAGACTGGTCGCGCCGAACTTCACGATGATCGGGGGAAATACGCCTTGCGGCAGGTAACGGAGGGTGGAGTAAGTCAGGCTGGTGATCTCGGCCACCGCAGCGTTTACGTCGTAGGAGGGTTGGAAATAAATTTTGATCAGGCTGACGCCGGGCAGGGAACGGGACTCGATGTGCTCGATGTAGGAAGCTTGCAGATAGAGCTGCTCCAGCCGGAGGGTGATGGCCCCTTCGATTTCGGAGGGCCCCATGCCCTTGTAGAAGGTCACGACCGCCACGACCGGCAGGTTGATCTCCGGGAAGATGTCCACCACCATCTTCCGGTAGGAGACCACGCCGAGGATGACGACGATCAGACTGACCGCCACCACCGCGTAAGGATTTTTCAGCGACGCGCGGACCATGGGATCCCCTCAGGCTGGGCGCATCATAGCCGATTTGAGAGGTGAACACCACGGGAGCTTAGGACGGGGACAGTGATAACGCGCGCCAGTATCCTGCCCATTACGCGATTGTTACGGCCGCGTTAAGAGAACCGGCCTGGTGGATCAGAAATTCAGGACCGCTTGGACATACGCATAGTTCGAATTCTGGTCGGTGGGTGTCCCTGGAGCGCCGGCAGCCAGCAGGTTGGACACGAAGCTTCCTTTGGCCAGGTAGCACCAGCCTGGCTCCAATGAGAAATTCGACGACAGCAGCCACCGCCCCCGCGCTTCGAAAAAGTGCCCAAGGAAGTTGCCTGCGCCGCCGGTTGAATCCTGCAATCCCGTATTGACCCATTCATCCCGCGACTGAGCCAACCAGAACATCCGATGCTGGAAGGTAAACCGCATCATGCGGGTCGGCTCCACCGCCAGCCGCCATGCAGGCGAACTGATGTTCGAGCGGGCAAAGACCTCGAAGATGCCGGTTGGATTCAGCTCGAAGTTCACGGGACCGTACAAGGTGTCGAATCGCCCGTCCTTGTTGTCGTTGGGATCATGATCGCCGCTGGCATAGTCATACCGGATGAGCAGTTGAGGTTTCCAGGGAAGGTTGAAGGTGTAGCCGATCTGGATGTGCTGGAAATGAGCGAATTTTTTAAGCCGAGTGCCCCCCTGAGTCAGCGCGGCCCGTCCGACCTGCCACACGGTTTCGGCTTCATAGTCGAATTCGCCGCGCGCGGGCTCCTTGAACAGCCGGAAGCCGGGGTTCACCAGGGATCGCTGCAGCCCCGGCACCGCGCCGGGCTTGGTCTCATCTTCAAGAAAATAAACATAGAGGTCCGTATGCGCCCATTTAATTCCTCGCTGCCCCAGAAAGAAGCCCCAAAGCAGGGTTCGCGCCTCCGTATCGGGTTTGACCGTGAGCCGCTGAACCGGCGCCACCACCAACGCTCTCAGTTGCCAGTTCTCGTCATCCCCCAGACTCATGTGAAGCCCGTCGAAGGCGTTGATCGTATTCCGGAACTGGTTCCGTCCGATCAGCCGTCTAGATCCGAAATCGAACGTCTGTCGACCGAAGGTCGCTTCTGCATGGAGCCCGGTCCCCAGAAAGTTGTGGGTGCCCAGGCCTCCGTAGAGCTGGAGAAGGTCCGTCTGGTCCACGAAGGAATTGGTCGTGACAAACCGGTCCGAGGAACCATAGGTACGGGCATCGATCATTTCGGCGAAGAAACGGAAGGACTGGTAGCGGACCCCCAGGCTTGGCAAGGTCTGAAGGGCGACGATGTGCTCGCCGCTCACCTGCCCTTTCTGCCAAGGCTCATTGAGGGTTTCGTACCGCGTCCGTTGGTGCAACCCAAGATGGAGCCACTCCGGAAGATTCAGCGCCTTGTCCAGGTGTAGCTCGCTCTTTTGCAGCATCCGCACGGATCCATCCGGCCAGTTGAACGGATGCAGGTCCCTGGTTCCTTCCTTAATAGTAGGCGCGGTTCTTGTGAAAGTGCGTGACGTCCAGCTCGTCTTTGGCTTCGGGGTGCTCGTGAACCGGTGGAGTGGAGGCGGCTGAGACGGGCTGAGCCTGATCCGGTCCCTCGGGGACGGTCTTCTGTTCGGCCCACACAAGTCCGCAGTGCGAATCGCTTATGGCTAGGAGGAACCAGATGGCGGCCGTTGCCACCAGACGTCGCGATGCGCCGCCGATTCCCGACATGCACGCTCCGTAGGTGACCTGCTCAGCTCTGAGGCCGCTCGGCGCCGGGCATGCGCCGCCTCGCGGCCGCCGTATGGTAGCACAGCTTTCCTAACGGGATATCCAAACCAACCCGGGATATTGGCATGGAGGAGACGGGGAGGGCGCCGAAGGATGGAACAAGACTGCGAATTTATGAAGCTTGCTTGACCGCTTCATAAATTGCGCGCACGTTCGGCAAGGGCTCCCAGCTTAGAACAGCCATCGAATCGTCCACATAGGCCGGCGTCCTCATCCCGTTCAAGACACACGTGACGCCCGGGGTCGAAGCTAGGACCCAGAGGGATTTTCGCGAGAGGGGTTCCTTCCTTTTTTCTTCCGGGAGAAGCGGATCGATCAGCTTGGTGATCGCCTGAGTCTTCTCCCGGCTCTTCAGCGTCGCTTCCCGCCGCAATTCTCTGAGCAGCGCAAGCAGCTCTGGCAGGTAGCGCTCCCGCCACTGCTGCCATCGTTCGCCCGAGTCGCCCGTGAGAGACTGGGTCAGGGCCCGGAGCACCTGGTTGATGTGGGGGGCGACCATCTGGTTTTCGATCTGTTCCCAATGCTCCAGGTTCTGGACCCTGGGACGAATCTTGGCGAGTTCCTCCGCCCAGGTGAAATATTCGTCGGGATGGAGCCCCTGGCCGGCAGGCTGTATCTGCGAGGCGATTGCCCGGCGATATTCCTGCTCCAATGCCGCGACCTTGTCCCGCTGTTGATCAAACGGCACGGCCGGCGGGTCGACCGGCAACTCTGCCAGCCGAACCATGCCTCCTCCTGTCGTTTGGATGGCGTTCAAGGGCCGGTTGAGCAGGATGGCCACTCCTTCAGCCTGAGCCAATTCAAGCAAGGAGCGCCCGTTGTCGGGGCCAGTATTGAGCGTCAGCAGAGCCCCTGATTCAAAGAGGTTCATCGGACATTGGAGCACCGCAAAGTGATGGGTCTTGGCGCCGGCCTTCCGGGCCGCGGCCGTCGCGGCCTCCAGCATAAGGCTGAGGGAAGTGGCTTCCGGGTCATCAGGTTCGGCGGTGCTGCTGTTGGAGGAGACTCCGTAGCAGCCAAGACGGTCGGCTGCCACTTGCGTCTCAAAAAAAGTAAAGGCGGCCAGCAGGCGGCCATAAAACTGTTCGCGCAGTGTGGAGAGATTCTTCTCGCCTCGGTGAGCGGCATCGGAGAGAAAATATTCCGGGTTGTGCAGGAGGCAGACATCCAGGGTTTTCAGTCCGAGTCGGTCGAGCGACAGGTCGAGTTGGTCGGCGAGAAACTCCGGGTGCAGACAATGCCAGATACCTTCCCCGTACTTCACCATTTCGGGGTAGGGCGTTCCGGCCTTTTCGCGCGCCTCGGCTCGCTTCAAGTTTTGCCCTTGCACATAGCCGATCTTGGAGACAACGACGACCTCCTCCCGCCTGATCCGTCCCTGCTTGGTCAACTCGGCCAAGACGGAACCGATCAGCCGCTCGCTTTCCCCGTCCGTATAGTTGGTGGACGTGTCGATCAGGTTGCAGCCCTCCTGCAGGGCCTTGGCCAGGGCCTCGCGATGCTCATCTTCCTCCGAAGAGATCCTGTAGCCCCCGAATCCGAGCTTGCTGACCGTCAGGCCGGTCCTCCCGAGCGGACTATAACTCTGCGAGCGCTTCGCCAGGCCGGGATCGCTTACGAAGCGGACCGCGTAGGTACCGGTGTCGCCAGGCCGGGCCTTCCCTGTGAGCCGCTTGCCTGCGAGGGATTTGTTGCCGATGGGGAGTGGGGAACCGCTTGGCTGATCTTGTCTTTGTTGGCGGAGCGCCGGTGCGAGGGCGGATGGCTCGGTCAGCGGCGTCTGGCAGGCGAAATTGCGGCAAACATAGAGAGCGGCCCGTCTCCCCACAAGCCCCTTGCCGACCAGTAACGGATGTTGCGTCACCGGCCGCTCTTGGCTCTGTTGCGCCGGATCGTGATGCGCGATGATCCGGTTGGGTAAATAGATTCGGTTCACTTCGGCCCGGAGCGCCTCGTAGCCAGGGTCCCCCTGGGTGCCGACCAGGGCCAGTTCGACGGGACCGGCCAGGAGGAGATCCGCCACGGCCAAGCTCTTGGCAAAGGCCCGAGGATAACGGGCGATCTGCCGGCCATAGGCCCGGACGGCACCGGCCGCCGCCGCGCGGAAGTCTTCACGTCCATAATGGAAGGAGAGTCGGGCCAGCGCCGATGCAGCCACCGCGTTTCCACTGGGAATGGCGCCATCCGGCCCCTCGCGGCTGCGGACGATCAAGGCCTCGTGATCCTTGGCGGTGGTGAAAAACCCGCCATCGACGGTGTCTTCAAAATCAGCGAGCATCCGCTCAGCCAGCCGGACGGCTTCCTTCAAAAACCCTTCATGGGCTCCCGCCTCGTAGAGGTCGATCAACCCTTCCGTCAGATAGGCGTAATCTTCCAGGCAGGCATTCAAATGGGCCTTGCCGGCTCGGTAGGTTCGATACAGCCCGCCGTCGGGTCTGGCCAGGGTTTGCAACAGGAAATCCGCCGCCGCCGCCGCCGCTTCCAGAAAGCGGTTGTCTCCCGGCACGCGCGCGCCCTCGGCCATCGCGCTGATCATCATGCCGTTCCAGGCCGTGAGAATCTTGTCGTCCAATCCGGGAGGCACCCGCTTGCGCCGCGCCTCATACGTCAACGGCCTGACCCGCGCGATTGTCCCGCGCAGCTCGTCCGGCCCGATCCCGAGGTCCTTCGCCACTTCTTCCAGGGGTCTGGGAATGTTCGGAATGTTTTTACCCTCCCAGTTGCCGCCCGGAGTGATGTCGTAGTAGGCGCAGAAGTGGCGCGCATCCTCGTCGGACGGCACTGCTGCGCGGACCTCTTCCGGCGTCCAGACAAAGAACTTGCCCTCGACCCCTTCCGAATCGGCGTCGGTGGCCGAGTAAAATCCTCCCTCTGGTGAGGTCATCTCACGCAGGACATACTCCAGCGTCTCGGTCGCCACGCGGCGGTAGGTCGGATCGTTCGTTACCTGACAGGCTTCCAAGTAGGTCTTGGCCAGCAGGGCATTGTCATAGAGCATCTTTTCGAAGTGGGGAACCAGCCATCGGTCATCGGTGGAGTAGCGGGCAAAGCCCCCGCCGATCTGGTCGTACAGTCCGCCGGCCGCCATCGCATTCAACGTCTTGCGGACCATCACCAGAGTCTGGGGATCGTTCGTCCGCTGATGACAGCGGAGCAGGAGGGAAAGCCCGGTGGAAGGGGGGAACTTGGGCGCGCTGCCGAATCCTCCGTATCGGGCATCGAAGTCCTCGGCGAGCTGCGTCACGGCCTCGTCCATCTCGGCTAAGCCCACGGCTGCCGGCGACGCGACGCGCATCGAGTCTTTCAACCGCTGGGTGAGCTGGGAGGCCTGGCGACGGATCCCTGGTTGATCGTGGCGCCAGAACTCGGCCACTTTCTGGAGCACGCTGGCAAAGCCGGGGCGCCCCCACCGGTCGGTCGGGGGGAAGTAGGTCCCGGCGAAGATCGGCTCCTGTTCCGGGGTCAGGAAGACGGTCATGGGCCAGCCGCCCTGTCCCTGGTTGAGCTGCAGGGTGGCCTGCATGTAAATCTCGTCGAGGTCGGGCCGTTCCTCCCGGTCCACCTTGATGCAGACGAAGTGCTCGTTCATGAGGGAAGCAATCCGCTCGTCCTCGAACGATTCCCGCTCCATCACGTGGCACCAGTGACAGGCAGAATAGCCGATGGAAAGAAGGATGGGCCGGTTGAGCTCCTTGGCGCGGTGGAGCGCTTCGTCTCCCCAGGGATACCAATCCACGGGATTGTAGGCGTGCTGGATGAGATAAGGGCTTGTTTCGCGGATCAGGCGGTTAGCCGGGCGGGAAGCGTGTTCGATCGACATAATCTCACGGTATCATCCCGTGGAAGTGTCGGTCAACCGGGCAGCCAACCGGTGAAAAAAGCATCGGCCCGCTGGCTCAGTCGAAACCGAGCGCGGGCCGATGCTACTTCTAAGGGGCTATGCGGGCTGCAAGGACTGAACAGGCTTACTTCTTCTTCTCTTCCTTCTTTTCAGCCTTCTTCTCACCGCCCTTGGCGTCACCCTTCGCCTCTTTCTTTTCGCCGCCCTTCGCGTCGCCCTTCATCTCACCGGCGAATGATACGGCGTTGATGCCAACGAAGAACATGACAGCCATCACTGCGACCATAATCTTCTTCATAACGAGTCACCTCCTTCCATCGTGGTTTTGAGAAGTCCACTCTGCCAAATTATTGGCGAAGTACCCTAATCTAAATTATCTACAAAAGTCAATCCTTCGACGACCCCACCCTTCCGGGTGGGGCTTGCTCAGGATTGACGCTGAGCGGCGCCTGTGACTCCGTTCTTCCGGTGGGGCAGAGCCTTCGGCTGCGCTCAGGGTGGTGAGCCTGCTGAACCAGGCGCCGTCGAAGCGTCAACCAGCAAAGAAACGTGAGGGGTGAGGCGTTAGGTGTAAGGTGTCCCTCTCAAGTTTCATGAACGCCGCCTCGCGCTCACGCTTCACGGATTCTTACCGCCTTCGCCAAGGCTCCGTTCGTACAGCAGCACCTTCCAGCCGTCCTCTTCGCTCAGGAACTGGCCGACGATGGGAAGCATGCCGGTCCCCGGGACTTTGCCGGATTGCCCCAAGCTGCCGTTTTTCAATACCCACATCATTTCGCCAGGCGTCCGTACTTTGGCAAACGCGGGGTTCGTGAAGTTGCGCGGCTGGATCGGGAGGACTTTGGCTGCACCGCCGTCTCCCTTTCCCTCGGGCCCATGACATTGAAAGCAGGTCCCGCGCCCCAGAAAAATTTCCTTGCCCTCGGCCAGGATCTCCGGGGTGGGAGCAAATGGCGACTTCAGCGCCTTGGCGACGGCGAGCTCAGCCGCGGGCACACGAGCCACGCGAATGTCGAATTCCCCTCCCGCTTGTCCATAGCCGGATGGATCGACGGCAAGGCTCTGACTGGACGACAGCACAAGGACAACGCCGACAGACAGGAGCAGAGTCAAAAGTTTCACGATGCCTCCACACCAAGCTTCGCTTGAACCGCCGCGTTCGATCAACTCGCGGCGGATAGTTACTTTGCCTCCAGTGAATGCTGATGCTGTATTTCCGCCAAGCGGCGCGGGAGTCTAACATGGACCCTGCCTCAGGGCAATCATCCCGCTTGGGTGCCATGCGATCCGACGGTGAGGCCCGCCGGTTTATGCTAGAATGCGTCTCGCGTGGCCATCGATCGGGGTAGAGGGTTCAATGCCCTTTGATGAACGCAGACTGGGCAAGTACCAGGCCGGCATGCGCCGGAGGATCGATGACCTCCGTCGAAAAACCGAAGACAGCCTGGATTTTGCCATGGACCATATGATGCAGGACCGGGTGGACACGTATTTTCGGATCGAAGAAGGGCTGGACGAGATTGACCGGACATTGGGACTGATCGAAGAGGAATTGGCGCAGATCCATGACCTGTCCGGCGCATCGCGGCTGGATTCCCGTCTGGAATTCGTGGAAGACCGGTTCGAAGAGTTTGATAGTGAAATCAGGCAGCGGCCTCGGCGCAGGCGGAGAAAGATCAACTTTGCCGATTTTTTCAAAGCGGCGGGTGGAGGAGGGGAGGCTTCGGCCTCCCGCGGCGAGATCAACAGCGCTTCAGAAGCTTTCACCACGTTGGGCTTGGACTATGGCAGTTCCATGTCGGCGATTACCGCTGCTTTCCGGCAACGGGCAAAAAAGCTACATCCGGACGTGCGGAAGGGAGATCGGAGCTCAGAGCCGGAATTACGGCGCATCATTGAAGCCTATCAATACCTCAGGGAAAACTTTATGATGGTCAATGTAGATCAGCCTCGTCGTTCAGGTTTCAGCGGCGAGGCATCGGAATGAGCTCCCTCCGGTGACCCCGTCGACCGTTCGATACATCGCCTCCCCAGAGGACCTGGGGACCTTCTGCCGACAGCTTCGTGAACGGAAGCGGTTTGCGCTGGACACGGAGTTTGTGGGGGAGGATAGTTTCGTGCCTCGCTTGGAACTGATCCAGGTGGCGGCCGAGGGGCTCTGCGCCGTCATTGACTTTCCCGCCATCGGCTCGCTCGACAGCTTTGCCGACCTGCTACATGATCAGGAGATCGAGAAGGTTGTCCATGCAGGGCGCCAGGATCTGGAACTGTTTTATAGCCACACGGGGCGGATACCGGGCCCCATCTTCGACACCCAGATGGCTGCGGCCATGGTCGGGTATGGGACGCAAGTGGCTTATGCAAACTTGGTCCAGCGTGTCCTTGGGACTAAACTGGAGAAATCCCACACCCTGTCGAACTGGAGCCAGCGACCCCTGAGTCGCGAGCAGATCGCCTATGCGCTGGAAGACGTGCAGTTTCTTCTACCCGTCTACGAGCACTTACTGGCGAAACTGGAGGTGCTGGGCCGGCTCGACTGGGTCAAGGAAGAATTTGCTCGGTTGAGTTTCAGGCTGGGAGAGGGAGCCCAGGATGCCCGCCTTCGCTACCAACGGATTCGCGGCTGGGACAATCTCAAGCCCCGGTCAGCCGCCGTGCTCAGGGAACTGGTTGCCTGGCGGGACGATGAGGCCCGGCGGCGGAACGTACCGCGTGGACGGGTCGTGCGCGATGAAGTCCTCATGGAGTTGGCCCGCCGCGTTCCTTCCACCCTGGCTCTCTTAAAGGCGACGAGAGGCCTCCATGCTTCGGAGGTGGACCGGAACGGAGAGGCCATCCTCGAAGTCATCGGGGCTGGGCTGGCTCTGCCGAAGTCCGACTGGCCCGAGATCGCTCGAACGAGCAAGCCGGAGCCGGAAACGGCGGGCCTGGTGGATCTTCTGCAGGCGGTGCTCAAGGCGCGCGCCTTGGAAATGGAAATTGCGCCCAGCCTGCTGGCCAGCTCGGCGGACCTGCAGGCGCTGGTGGAAGCAAGGCAGGACCCGACGAGCCTGGATGTGCCGATCCTCCACGGCTGGCGGCGGAAGCTGGCGGGAGAAATGTTGCTACAAGTGCTGGAGGGGAAAGTCTCGGTCAGCATTGATCAAAAGAGCGGGAAATTGAAGTGGATATGATGCCGCAAGGCTGCCATCAGCCAATTTAATCCTTGCCCTGTTAATCCTTGTCTTGCTCCTCGCGCAGCGCTTCCAACTCCGCGATGGTTTCCAGGTCCTTGGGGCGACCGGCGGCCCGCTTCACTGTAATCAGATGCTCTAGGTCAAGGCAGGCACATTCGACGCCGAACACGTGGAGGCGAATGGTGTGAGCGACCAACTTCTCAAACGTGCCCCCGCCGATCAGTTCCCCGAACAAATCAATATCGCCGATGGCGGTGGTGAGGGTAAAATTCAGACCCTGCTCGACTGTCTGTTCATCCCATTGAAACGGCAATCCCACTGGAGCCCCACGTAGGTAGGGACGATAGGGATCGAGCGCACGGACCAACCGCCGGATATTGTCGGGAGATCGTTGATACAGCAGATCAATGTCTTGGGTCAGCCGCGCCGAGCCGTGGACGGTTGCTGCAACGCCTCCCACCAGCACATACGCCACCTGGTTCTGCGCCAACACTTGCAAGACTTTGGCGAAATCCGTCATGCCTTCTTGTGAGCTTCACGGCCAGCCTGACGAAGGATCGCGGCAAACTCTTGCTGGGCCATGAGCTTGGCAATGCGCTGCTCGTGGGTCAGCTTCAGGTTTTCGCGAAGCAAGGTGCGGTCAACATGCTGCTTGTAGGCCTCGATCAGAGGATCAAGGGCACGAGTGGTGGAGGCTCTCTCCGACATAATGTACCCTCCGCTCTCAAGAAGAGGATGCCAGCATCTGTTATACGTGTCAATGGGGGACGAGGCCGCTCCACATGAGACCAAAGGATCGGTTTTTGCGACTCTCTCCGGCTGGCGCCGGGAGCTGGCGGGCGACACGTTGCTCGATGCGCTGGCCGGTCGGATCCAGGTCAGCGCCGATCCCCGGAGCGGAAAGCTTCAGTTGTTTCCAGCTCCCGAGCCCAAAGCTGACAGCTAGCGGTTCCCTGAAAGCAGGCGCTTGATGGTTTCCGCTGGCCTCGCCAGGATCACTCTGTCGCCCTTCTCGACGAGCGGCCGTTGGATCAGGTCCGGGTGCGTGAGCATGAGGTCGATCAGCTCATCGTCCGTATGGGCTGATCCGGCCAGCTTCAACCGTTTGTAGATGTCTTCTTTGGCACGCAGGATGTCCCTGGCCTTGAGACCCGCCTTCTTGAGCAATCCCTTCAGTTGAGTCTTGGTGAAGGACTGCTCGTAATAATTCACCGCCTGGTACGGTTCCCCGCTGGCCTCCAGAAGCTTGACGGCTTCCCGGCAGGTGCTGCAAGTGGGTTTCTGATAGATCGTCAACTTCGCCATAGCTTTCTCCTTATCCTCCCGAGTTCCCCCACGCTTGAACTCGTTCCCAAGCGCATGTTAGAAACACATGGTCCGGAGCGAGAGCACGATGGAAAGAGTGGTCTTTGGTCGGGGGCCAGTGAGGAGTGTGATGCTGGCCCAGATTCTTTCCTGACCATTGTCCATATCCCCCGACTACTGTCTAGTTTATCTTCAGCGCTATGCCGACAGCCGGAACCAGTTCGAGCGGCAGCTTTGCCGTGGCCACCGCGACCCAGCGGACCCTCAAGGATTTACGGACAAAGCGCAAGGGCCAGCCGGTCTTCGTCGTCGGACATGTGCCGGAACGAGCGGGCCAGGAAGCGGTCTTCGAGATCTTCAACGTTCGATTAGCGGTCGTCAAATTCAGCGACGGAGTCTTCTTGGGGTACGATCCGGCGGAACTGCTGCTGCCGACCGAAATTGACGACAAAGGCGTGGCCTTTTTCGAGATCAAGCAGTGTCGGAAGTGCGACCAGCCATTCCCGCTGACAGCCGAGGAAGTCGACGCCGACGGAGAGCGGACGGAATGTCCGAGCTGTGCTTCCTAGGATCTAGCTATCGGTTGTCAGTTTTCAGCATATAGTTTTGGCACTGAAAACTGATCACTGACCACTGAAAACTTTTAATTTCAGTCTACGAGCGGCGCAAATTCCAAGGCCTTCTTAATCAGACAGTCCCCGGCGATGCTCTGCAACGCCATCGGCAGCATCCCCGCATCCAAGACTTTCACAGATACGATCCGATAACCTTCCTGATTTTTCCAGGCTTCAACCCGCAAGGAGTGACAGACTTCCAGTTTCTTCCAGATCAGGTTGTCAAGAATCGGGTCGGTCGGGACCAAAGGAGCCTCGGTGGCCGGCCCACCGGTCGAAACCTGAGCCATCACTTGTTTTTTGTCCTTCGAGACCTTCGTCACCACGGCAAATATGACCAGCGGGTCTTCCTGGGGCAGGGCGATGTGCCAGGAAACGACCACCAACAGGAGAATCATCCCACCTACAACCCCCAGACGCCGCGCTTGCTTCATGGTCTTTCACCGTCCGGCTGATCAGCTCCCGTGCCCTTGTTTCGCTCCGGCAAGCCGACTCCTCCGTGACTGAGCGCGCTTTTACCGATTGTCTTTCTCGGCCCTATCGCTTGCTGGAGCCCTGTTGGGGCGGTGACCGGGTCATGAGCCCCGCGCCGGAGGATCAGGCCGCCTGCTACAAGTGCCAACGCGCCTAGCGCCAATGCCGCAAGGATGAATCGCCGCATGGAATCAGTATGCCAAGTGCATTGACTGATTTCAAGTCGCCGCCTTCCTTGACTCGCATGATTTGAAGCTCCTATGATCCTGGCCGATGCCTTGGGGAGATGATCGCTCATCGCGTGATCTCGATGGAATTCCGGGAACTGGGTCACACAGGAGTCACAGTCTCCGTTATCGGTCTCGGCACCTGGGTTCTAGGAGGTTGGATGTGGGGCGGAGCCGAGGATCGCGACTCGCTCGCCACGATCCGGAGGGCGATCGACCTGGGTATCAACCTCATCGATACGGCGCCGGTCTACGGTCATGGGCGGTCGGAAGAACTCGTCGGCAGGGCGGTGGCTGAATCGGGCCAGCGTGACAAACTGATTCTGGCCACCAAGGTCGGGTTGGAATGGAATAAAGAGAAGACCGAAGTCTGGCGCAATGCCGCTCCATCCCGCATCGCGCGGGAGGTGGAAGAGAGTCTCTCGCGGCTCCGCACGGACGTCATCGATATCTATCAGGTCCATTGGCCCGATCCAGGCACGCCCTTCGAAGAATCGATGGAAGCCCTTCTACACATGCAGCGGCAGGGCAAGATTCGGTTCATCGGAGTGAGCAACTTCAACCAGGCGCAGATGGAACGGTGTCTGAAGGTGGGGCCGGTGCAGGTATTGCAGCCGCCGTATAATCTGTTCGAGCGCGGGATCGAACAGGAGGGGCTGCTGTGGTTTTGCCGGGATCGTGGCATCGGCACGCTCATCTATGGCCCCCTCTGCCGAGGGCTCCTCTCCGGCAAGTACCGAGGAGATGAAACCTTTGGCTCAGGCGATATCCGGGCCATGGACCCCAAGTTCCAGGGGGACCGGCTTCGTGCCTACGCGGCGTGCGTCGATCGTTTGAAGCCGATCGCGCAACGACATCGGAAGACGGTCAGCCAATTGGCGATCCGCTGGTGTCTGGATCAGCCAGGTGTGACGGTGGCGCTCTGCGGGGCGCGGCGGCCCGGCCAGATCCAAGAAAACGCGGGAGGGGCCGGGTGGAGTTTGTCGGCCGCCGATCAGGAGGAGATCGGCCGGATTGTGGATGAGACGATCCAGGTTCCTCTCGGCCCGGAGTTCATGGCCCCACCGTAAGAAGCCGTGACGGGTGACGTGTCACGAGTGACGAGCGTTGGGAAAGAAACTTCCGGGAAGAGCATGGTCCGTCACGTGTCACTTGTCACCTGTCACGAAGGAGTTTAAGAGATGCCGCATGATTTTATGCCGGGCCTGGCGGGAGTGCCAGCGGCCAAGTCCGCGGTCAGCGATGTGGACGGCGAACGGGGCGTGCTGGAATACCGGGGCATCCGGATCGAGGACCTCTGCGCCCAGTCCTCATTTCTCGAAACAGCCTACCTCTTGCTGCTCGGCCGCCTGCCGAGCAAGCCGGAACTGACGCAGTTCGTCATCGACATCACCCGCCATCGCCGGATCAAGTATCGCATCGTGGACCTGATCAAATGCTTGCCGGAGCAGGGACACCCGATGGATGCGCTCCAGGCTTCCGTCGCGGCGTTGGGCATGTTCTATCCGGGGCGGAACGTCACAGACCAGACGAACAACTACTGGTCAGCCGTGCGGTTGATCGCCAAGCTGCCCACCATCGTGGCAGCCTACGCGAGGCTCCGCCGGGGGGACGAGCAGATTCCGCCAAGGGACGACTTGAATTTCTGCGAAAACTTCCTCTACATGCTCTCTGACACGGTTCCGGCCACGATCCTGGCCGACACACTGGACACCTGCCTGGTCCTCCATGCGGAGCATACGATGAATGCCTCCACCTTTACGGGGCTCGTGACCGCGTCCACGCTGGCCGATCCCTATACGGTTGTGGCTTCCTCGATCGGCACCTTGAAAGGCCCGCTCCATGGAGGAGCCAACGAGGAAGTGGTGGCGATGCTCAAGGAGATCGGCTCGCCGGCCCGCGTCCGGCCTTACCTCGAGGAGAAGCTGCAACGCAAGCAGAAGATCATGGGGTTCGGGCACCGGGTCTATAAGGTGAAAGACCCGCGTGCCACGATCCTCCAGCAGATCTGTGAGCGGTTGTTCAAAAAATGCGGGGCTTCGCCCCTCTACGAGGTCGCCCTTGAAGTCGAGCGGGTCTCAGCAGAGCTCCTGGGCACGAAGAAGATCTACCCGAACGTGGACTTCTATTCCGGGATCGTCTACGACAGGATGGGGCTCGATCCGGATTTCTTTACCCCGATCTTTGCCATGGCGCGGGTGGCCGGCTGGCTGGCCCATTGGTTCGAGCAACTCAGGGAGAACAAGCTGTTCCGTCCGGATCAGATTTACGAAGGGGCGCACAACCGCCCGTACGTGCCGATCGAGAAACGATGATCATTCGACTTTGAGGACCTTTACGTCGAAGGTGACGTTCTTGCCGGCGAGCGGGTGATTCATGTCCAGCACGACGGACTTGTCCGTCACTTCCAGCACCCGGACCGCCCGGCCGTCCGGGGAACGCAGCAACGACCCCACCTTTGTCTCGGCCGGCACCTTGCTGCGCTCGATCGTCATCGTCGCCTTCTTGTCGTAGAGGCCGTAGGCCTGCTCCGCGAGCAGCTCCACTTTCTTCCGCTGACCGGCCTTCAGACCGACCAAGGCCTTCTGAAGGCTTTGGAGAATCTCCGGTTGTCCTTGGGTATAGGTAAAGGGGGTCTTCCCGACATTGCCGTCCACGATAGTCTGGTCGGACAGAGTCAACGTGTACTCGATCGTCACCTTCTTGCCGTCCGCCACTTTCAGGTCGCCTTCCGCGCCGCTTGCTGCCGTCCCGGTCGCGCTCAGACCGGCCCACACGAGGGCCACGATGCCGATGGTTGACCATGGATGCTTCATCGGATGTCCCTTTCCAGCTTATGCTGGGTCCTCTTTCATCACCAATTCCCATACCAGTTCGTCCAGATCATAACGCAGCACGTACCGCTGGCCGTCGCTCGCGCGCAGCTTGAAGCACGCATGCCGGTCGGTATACCAGCGGGCGACGATCTCCTGCACCTCGTGCCGCATGCCGTCCCGGGTGAAGGCGCGCGGGGTCTCCTCGCCCTTATACCCGGCATAGGCCTCGACCAGCACGTTGCCCGTGCGAACGGTGCCGTCGCGTCGTCTGATACGCGGGTCCGTCATGCAGGCACGATAGGGCCTTCGTACGGCTCTGTCAATGGTTCATCAGTGCACGACAAGAAGACTCTTGTGCCCCTCGAGACGATGGATTAAGATGCCCGGCCAGCGGCACCTGACCACGATGAAGAATGAACGCGGAGCGATGGACGGGGGAATTGAGCGATTGAGTGATTTGGTGATTAGCTGAATGTCCGGACAATCGATAGATCAACAAATCAGACAATCAATAAATTCCACTTCAGTGTTCCGCATGTCAGAAAGGAGGGCCCTATGCCTGTCTATGTGAGTCTCGTTAAATTCACCGAGCAGGGAATCGCCACGATGAAACAGCAGGGCATGACTCGCTCGGCAGCAGTCCAGCGCAACGTCGAGTCCCTGGGCGGGCAGTTGCTGGACGCCTATTACTGTCTGGGAGAGTATGACGTGGTGGCCATCCTGGAATTTCCGAGCAATCGCGCGGCCATGAAAGCAGCCGTGCTGAACTCGGCGATGGGGCACATCAAAGTCACGACGATGCCGGCTGTCTCCCGAGGCGAGTGGCGAGACCTGCTGCAGGAGCTCTGGGGCAAGAAGTCCAAACGGAGATGAGCTTCGACTCGGTGCGCGCGATGGCGCATCGCAGGACTACCTTTCTCGAGAAAGGACCTATGAGAAAGAACCGGCAAGCCAGTCCAGGGAAGGTGCGCATCGAACGGGACACGATGGGAGAGTTGGCGGTCCCGGCCGAAGCGTACTACGGCGTGCAGACTGCGCGGGCTGTGCAAAATTTTCCGATCAGCGGGCTTCGGTTCCCGCGATCGTTCATCCGCGCCCTGGGCTTGATCAAATGGGCTGCGGCGATGGTCAACGAAGGGCTGAGCCTCCTGGATGCAAAGTTGGCAGGCGTCATCTGCAAAGCCGCCGAGGAAGTCGTAGAGGGACAGTGGGATGCGGAGTTCCCACTGGACATTTTCCAGACGGGCTCCGGCACCTCCACCAACATGAACGCAAACGAGGTCATCGCCAACCGCGCCGCGGAGCTTCTGGGCGGTGCGCGCGGCGGCAAGCTGGTGCACCCGAACGACCATGTCAACATGGGCCAGTCCAGCAACGACGTGATTCCGACCGCCATCCATGTGGCGGCTGCGGAGATGATCCGAGCCAGACTCGTCCCCTCGTTGACGCGCCTGCACCGAGCCTTGACAGCCAAGGCCCGTGCGTTCGACACGATCGTCAAGATCGGGCGGACCCACCTGCAGGATGCGACGCCGGTCCGGCTGGGGCAGGAGTTTAGCGGCTATGCCCGGCAGATCGAGCTGGGGCTGGACCGGGTCAAACGGGCTCAAGCGGCCCTGAGCGAGGTGGCACTGGGCGGGACGGCCGTGGGCACCGGCCTGAATGCGAACCCTCTGTTCGCTCCCCGCGTGCTGGCGCTGGTGTCGCGGAAGACCGGTTGTCGGTTCATAGAGGCGGTGAATCATTTTGAAGCCCAGTCCGCGCAGGATTCCCTGGTTGAGGCCAGCGGCCACCTGCGCGTCGTCGCCGTCAGCCTCATGAAGATCGCCAACGACATCCGGTGGCTGGGGTCGGGGCCTCGCTGCGGGCTGGGAGAGATCATCCTTCCGGACACGCAGCCGGGATCATCGATCATGCCGGGCAAGGTGAACCCGGTGATCGCGGAATCCGTCACGATGGTGGCGGCCCAGGTCATCGGCAACGACGTCGCTGTCACGGTCGGAGGACAGGCAGCCAACTTCGAGCTGATCGTGATGCTGCCGGTCATGGCCTATAATCTCCTGCAATCCATCGAACTGCTCGCGACCGCGTCGGAGAACTTCGCCGCCCGTTGCGTCGAGGGCACCGAGGCCAATGAAGTCCGGTGCCGGAGTTCCATTGAAGGAAGCCTGGCCATGTGCACCGCCCTCGCGCCGGTGATCGGCTATGATGCGGCGGCGAAGATCGCCAAGGAGGCCTACCGGACGGGCAAGACGGTTCGAGAAGTGGCTGCCAGCCAGCGGATCCTCCCCCCAGCAAAGTTGAACGAGCTGCTGGACCCCTGGCGCATGACCGGAAAGGAAAAGAAACGGGCCACGCGAGGGGCCCGCCGTGCTAAGTAGGCGATGATTTTGACAATTCTCCGGCCCCTGTGCTAGATTCCCGGAACTTTTTACATTCAAACTGACTTCTGTGGAAACCATGTCTTAAGGATAGGCGGCATGGCGACATCTGACAATCAGCGAACTCATCTCATTATTGTCATCGGGGCAGGCCCGGCCGGCATGTCCTTGGCCAACCAAATGGCCAAAGCCGGGCACGAGGTGGTGATCCTGAATCGCGATGTCAAATTCGGGGGACTGGCTGAGTATGGGATCTTTCCGAACAAGCTCAAGCTTCGGGGCGGGCTCCAGAAGACCTACTGGGAGATCCTGGAGCGGCCCAACGTCCATTATTTCGGCAACGTCTCAGTGGGGAACGGCAAGGACCTGACCGTCGAGGACCTGCGGAACCTCGGAGTCAGCGCCCTGGTCTTTGCGACTGGAGCCCAAGGCACCAAGACGATCGGGGTGGAAGGGGATTCGGCCATCGGGGTCTATCATGCCAAGGATGTGGTCTACCACTTCAACCGACTGCCCGGTTTTGCGGAACGTCCCTTTGAGATGGGTCGTCGGGTCGCCGTTATCGGGGTCGGCGACGTGATGGTGGATATCGCTCATTGGCTGGTTCGGTACAAGCAAGTCGAGCAGGTGACGGCGATCGCCAGGCGAGGGCCGCTGGAACGGAAGTACAACCCCAAGGAAATCCGCGCCGTCTGTTCCTGCATCGATCAGGAAGCCCTCGCCAAGGAGTTCGCCCGCGTCCGTCCTCGCCTGGAAGCGGTTGGACAGAACCCGGATGAGATTTTCAAGTGCATGACGGACGAGTTCACAAAATGCGAACCGCTGAAGACCCCTTCCAAAATGGGCTTCCGGTTTCTGGCCTCTCCGCGTCGCGTGCTGACGGACGGGCAGCATCGGGTCCGCGCCCTTGAAATGGAGGAAACCAAGCTGGAACCCAAGGGGCAGGACACCGCCGCGGTCGGCCTCAAACAGTATTATGAGTTCCCCTGCGACAGCGTGGTCTTTGCCGTGGGGGACCGTGTGGACGAGACGGTCGGCCTGCCGTACAAGAACGGTATTTTCCTCACCAGTCCTCACAAGACCAATAATGAGCCGGACGACGCGCTTTTTCAGGCCTTTGACGAGGCCTCCGGCACCGTCATTCCGGGAGTCTTTTTGACCGGCTGGGCCAGGAAGGCCAGTGAAGGACTGGTCGGGGTGGCCAAGCGGGATGGGGAGTGGTGCGCCGAGGTCGTGAGCCGTTATTTGGAGACCCGACAACCCTGCGACCGCAGCACGATCAAGGGAACCCTACGCCTGCTTCGGGGTCTGTTCGAGAAGCGGAAGGTGCAGACGACCGATGCCGCCGCACTGCGCCTGCTTGAGAAGGCGGAGAAAGAGCACGGCGGTTCTCACGACTGCATCGGTGAGTTCAAATTTCACTCCAACCAAGAAATGCTGGCCCAGATCCGGCGGCGGGAAGGGACAACAGTGTCCGCCGGCCGCTAGCCCGCATTATTCATGGCGGTTCGTCACGAAATCGTGCAGTCGCGTGGCGAGACGGGTGCGAGGAGCCGCGAGGGACCGAGGCGTCCTTGAACAGGACGTTGAGGGACTGAGCGGTGAGCCCGCCCGCCTGCACGCTGAGGCAACCGCGTGCAGGTTCGTCGCAGCAGCGAATCCACGATTGCAGTAGAAGCGTTCATGAATAATGCGGGCTAACCTTCTCCCCACTTCAATTTTCTTCTGATCACATCGTAGTACGTGTGGTCCGGGAACCGAATGAGCCGGGTCCGATGGGGCGAGGCATTGACCACGACCGTATCGCCCTGAGTCATGGCGATGCCGACCTGTCCGTCGAAGGTGGTCATGGCTCCCTCGTCCTGACTCGTCAACGTGACCTCCAGTGCCGCACTGCTCGGAATGAGCAGCGGCCGGTGAGTCAGCGTGTGCGGGCTGATCGGCGTGAGGATGAGAGCCTGGATGGAGGGTGCGATGATCGGCCCGCCGGCCGACAGCGAGTAGGCCGTGGAACCGGTGGGGGTGGAGACGATCAGCCCATCCCCCCGTAAAATGGTCACGAATTTCCCGTCGATCGAGATTTGGATCTCCACCATCCGTGAGAGTGTCCCCTTGCTCACGACCACATCGTTCAGCACGGTGGCCTGCGCCACATGTTCCCCGTGGCGGTGGATCTGGGCACGGAGCATCAACCGTTCGTCCAGGAGAAACTCCTGCGCGAAGACTTTCTCCAGCGCCGGGTAGAGGCGGTCGAGGCTCACCTCGGTCAGAAACCCGAGTCCCCCCATGTTGACGCCGAGGATAGGCACGCCTCGTTCTTCCACGAGCCGGGCGGCATTGAGCATGGTCCCATCTCCACCCAGCACGATGACCATGTCGGCGAGGGTTGCGATCTCGGTTTTCTTGTGAGCGGTCTGCTCGCCCAGCAGCGCAGCGGTCTTTCCGTCGAAGACGACCTCCCTCTGACGCTCTCGCAGCCAGGCGACGAGGTCTTTGAGGATGTGCGTCACATCGGGGAATTTGGGCTTGGTCAGGAGGCCGATGGTCTTCATGGCTGTCTGTTCTCTGGGTCCCATGTCTGCGCGAATGCTGAAGGACGGAAGCAGAGGAGAGACACGGATGAAAGTGGGGTTGAATTGTAGCGAGAGGCCCGCGTTGTTGTCAACGAATCGCTGTCAACAACTTTCAACTGAGCAGGACAGCGATTACAAATGCGGGAACGGCTGAAGCGTTTCGTTCGACGAATGTTCCCACATCGCCGGGGCTTGACAGAACACAGTCACCCCGATAGAATTACGACAGATTTTCAGGAAGTTCTCGCTCTTCGCAGGCGTATCGGACGGCGAACCAAAGGAGGAAGGATGTTCGAACGATTCACGGATAAGGGTCGCAAGATCATCATCCTGGCCAGGGAAGAGGCCGAGCGTCACCAGAACGATTATCTGGGCACGGAACATCTCGTGCTGGCCATTCTCCGCGAATCGGACGGGATCGCCCTCATGATCATCAAGAAGATGGGATTGTCCACCGAACAGATCCGCCTTGAGATCGAGCGGAACCTGCCTGGCGGCGGCACCACGATGACCTTCGGGGAGATTCCCTTCAGCCCACGCGTCAAGAAGGTGATCGAGTATGGCGTGGAAGAAGCGCGCTTGCTCGGCCACAACCACATCGGAAGCGAACATCTGCTGCTCGGGCTCCTGCGGGAAGAAGAGGGCATCGGGGGCAAGATCCTCCGGAGCCTCGGCGCCAATCTCTTGACCGCCCGTCAACTGACCGTGACATTCCTGCGCAAGTCCGCCCCGCGTGAACGGGACCGCAAGAGCAATACGCCGGCCCTCGACGAGTTCGGCCGCGACCTGACGCAGTTGGCGCAGGACGGCCAGCTGGACCCGGTGATCGGCCGGTCCGACGAGATCGAGCGCGTCCTGCAGATCCTCAGCCGCCGGACGAAGAACAACCCGGTCCTCATCGGTGAATCCGGCGTCGGAAAGACGGCGATCGTCGAGGGACTGGCCCAGCGCATCGTGATGTCGGAGGTGCCGGACAATCTCTTGTCGCGCCGGGTCATCGCGCTGGACCTGGGCTCGCTCGTGGCCGGAACCAAGTACCGTGGCCAGTTTGAGGAGCGGCTGAAAGTTGTCATGAAAGAAATCGTGCAAGCGGGCAACGTCATCATCTTTATCGACGAGTTGCACACGCTCGTGGGAGCTGGCGCAGCGGAAGGGTCGATCGACGCGTCGAACATGCTCAAACCGGCCCTCTCCCGCGGGGAGATTCAGTGCATCGGCGCCACCACATTGGATGAGTATAGGAAGCACATCGAGAAGGACGGTGCGTTGAAGCGGCGGTTCCAGCCGATTTACGTTCAGCCGCCCAACATCGAGGAGACGGTGCGCATCATCCAAGGACTCCGAGACCGGTATGAAGAACACCATGGAGTCGAGATCACCGAAGAAGCCATATCGGAGGCGGTCAAGCTGTCGGACCGGTACATCACCGACCGGTTCCTGCCGGACAAGGCCATCGATCTGATCGATGAAACCGGCTCGCGCGCCAAGCTGCAAACCTACGCCCTGCCGGGAGAGCTCAAAGCGCTGGAGCAGGAACTCAAGAAAATCTCCCGCGACAAGGAACTCGCCATCTCGCTGCAGAACTTTGAGGAAGCCGTCAAGTTCCGCGAGGAAGAGGAGCGCCTCCGCAAGCTCTTGGACGAATCCAAGCGAGAGTGGAAGAAGAATCAGGAAAAGAACAAGCCGGTAATCACGAAGGAAGACGTGGCGTATGTGGTTTCGAAGATGACAGGCATCCCCCTCTTCAAGCTCGAGGAAGAAGAGTCGAGCAAGCTCCTCCATATGGAGGAGTACCTCCACCGGCGGATTGTGGGGCAAGAGGAGGCCATCTCGGCCGTCTGCCGCGCCATCCGTCGCTCGCGGGCCGGCCTCAAGGAGGCCAAGAAACCGATCGGGTCCTTCATCTTCCTCGGACCGACCGGGGTAGGGAAAACGGAGTTGGCCAGGGCCCTGGCGGAGTTCCTATTCAACTCCGAAGACGCCCTGATCCGCATCGACATGTCGGAGTACCAAGAGAAGTTCACCAGCTCGCGCCTGTTCGGCGCGCCTCCCGGCTACGTCGGCTATGAAGAAGGAGGCCAGCTGACCGAAAAAGTCCGTCGGCGTCCTTACTCGGTCGTATTGTTCGACGAGATCGAGAAAGCGCACCCGGACATCTTCAACGTGATGTTGCAGGTCCTGGACGACGGAGTGCTGACCGACAGCCTGGGTCGCAAGGTTGACTTCAAGAACACGGTCGTGATCATGACTTCCAACCTGGGCACGAAGCTCATCCAAAAGGGCGTCTCGCTCGGGTTCCAGCGAGCGGAGGCGGAGCAGAACCGGCGCATCAAAGACGAGGTTCTGGCGGAACTGCGGCGGGCTTTCAGCCCGGAGTTCCTGAACCGGATCGACGAAGTGGTGGTCTTCCACCAATTGGAGAAGGAGCACCTGAACAGCATCGTGGATATCCTGATCAAGGAGCTGAATGCGCGCCTGCTCGAACGCGGCGTGCAGCTTGAAATCGGCGATGATGTCAAGCAATGGCTGATCAAGGAAGGGTATCAGCCGTTATACGGTGCCCGACCGATGCGCCGTTCCATCCAGAAGAGCATCGGCGATCCGCTTTCGGAAGAATTGATCAAGGGCCGGTTCAAAGACACCCGCAAGATCAAAGTAGTCTTGAGAGACGACCTGCCTTCCTTCGTGGAAGAAGAGGCGATGGCAGAGGTCTGAGGACGCCATCCCACCGTTGCTTGCCGGCATCTTGTCATCGGGGCTACATCATGGACAGTCAGGCGCTCCTCGTGGATTGTGCCGCACGGGGGTCGTGCGGTCTCGACCGGCCGGTCGCGCGCCCGAGCATCGTTCCTCGCCGAAGCTCCGACGGATCAACGATCAGCGATCCGGCTCTTCTCCCTCGCTGAACCCAGCCCGTCCGGATGCACTATGAACAGTGCTTGTTCCACCGGTCTGTCCCCCATGATCCTGGGCGTGGAAACTTCCTGCGACGAAACGGCTGCGGCCGTCCTGAACGGCGCCGGACACGTTGCATCCAGCGTGCTTTATTCCCAACATGAAGTGCACGGACGCTTTGGGGGCGTTGTGCCGGAGTTGGCCGCCCGCCGGCACATTGAGACAGTGGAAGCCGTCGTCGATGAGGCGCTCCGACAGGCGTGCATCGGCTGGCCGAACCTACATGCGGTGGCCGTGACCCAGGGGCCGGGCTTGGCCGGAGCGCTCCTCGTCGGGGTGAGTTTCGGCAAAGCCCTGGCCTATGCCCGGAAGATTCCCTTGATCGGCGTCAATCATCTAGAAGGCCACATGGCCTCGGCCTGGCTCGACCAGCCGGACTTTCCCCTGCCCTGCGTCATGCTAGTCGTGTCGGGCGGGCATACGCACCTCTATTGCGCCACCGAGGACGGCTCCTATGACTTGCTCGGACGGACCCTGGATGATGCCGCGGGCGAGGCCTTTGACAAGGCGGCCAAGATGCTGGGATTAGACTATCCGGGCGGCCCGGCCATCGACCGGTTGGCTGCGTCGGGCGACCGTGACCGTGTGCGCTTCCCCAGACCTTATTTAAAGAAGCGGCACTCTCTGGACTTCAGCTTCAGCGGCCTGAAGACGTCCCTCTTGTATCACCTGCGGGATCTGGATAAGGCTGGCCGATCCCGGCCCGTTGCGGACCTTGCGGCCGGGTTTCAGGAAGCTATTGTGGACGTGCTCGTGGAGAAAGCTTTTACGGCAGTTGCGCGGCAGAAGGTGAAAGCCCTGGCCGTGGTGGGGGGAGTCTCCGCCAACAGCAGGCTTCGTGCCGTGCTGGCTGTCCGCGCCGCAACGACTGGTATCAGACTCGCGGTGCCTCCGCCTGCTTATTCAACCGACAATGCGGCTATGATCGCTGCGGCCGGCAGAAGGGCTTATTGCCAGGGGCGGTTCGCGTCCTGGGATCTCGAAGCGGAGGCAGACTTGCCTGTTCCGACCAAGGCGCAAGCGGGTAGCGCCTGGGTGGGATCGCGGGCTCTGCGGCAACCGGTCCCGTCAGCATAGCGAGGGCACCATTCCCACCGTTCACGGAAACATCAATGGCCTGAAGGCCGGTCAGTTGACGCGGCTGGAGCACCTGTACCGGCGGCGGGTGCCGGTCGACAAGGTCATCACGCAGGAGTTGGCCCGGGCCTGCACGGAATTGTCCCAGGAAATCCGCTGCCAGATCGGCCTCTTGATCACCAGGCGCGGGAGCATCGAGCAAGTGATCGTAGGCAATGGCCGCGAACTGTTCATTGAGGACCTGTCTCGATTTCGGCTCGGGCGTCGGTGGTTGCGGGGGCTCAGGCTCGTCCATACGCATCTGAAGAACGAGCCGCTGACCCAGGACGATCTGACTGACCTGGCCCTGCTCCGTCTTGACCTCATCGCCGCCATCGGCGTTGGAGAGAACGGTCTCCCGGCCGATCTGTACCTGGCCCATATCCTCCCTCCCAACCAACCGGGTAAGGTCTACGACGTCTGGACCCCACGCCCCTTCCACGCCTTTCAATTGGAATGCGACAAGTTCGTGGAGGCGCTGGAAGCAGAGCTGGCACGTACGGCTGCGGCCCACCTTGTCCGTGACGGACAGGAAACGGCCATTCTGATCAGCGCATCCATACAGTCCCGCGCCGATCAAGAGGAGCGGCTGGAGGAATTGGCCGAGCTGGTCCGATCGGACGGGATCACAGTGTTGGAGACGGTCGCCCAGCGGGCGCAGGAAATCCACCCGAAATACCTCTTGGGGAGCGGCAAGCTCAAGGAAGTGGTCATCAAGGCCTTGCACCGCGGCGCCGACCTGCTCATTTTCGACCGGGACCTGACTCCGGCGCAGGTTCGGGCTATTGCCGAGGTGACCGAGATGAAGGTCGTCGATCGGACCCAAGTAATCCTCGACATCTTTGCCAACCGGGCCCACAGTCGGGAAGGGAAGGTCCAAGTGGAGCTGGCACAGCTCCGGTACCTCTTGCCGCGCTTGTCCGGACGCGGCACGGCCCTGTCTCGGTTGGGCGGTGGCATCGGCGGGAGGGGGCCGGGCGAAACCAAGTTGGAGACCGATCGGCGCCGTGTTCGCGATCGCATCGACCACCTGGAGCGCGAGCTGGTCAGTATCGCCCGCCAGCGCGATCAGCGTCGCGCCAGACGGGCCCGACACCTGTTGCCCATCATCTCCATCGTCGGCTACACCAACGCGGGCAAATCCACCCTGCTGAACGCACTGACCGAGAGCCACGTGCCGGCGCAGGACCGGCCGTTTGAAACCTTGGACACCTCCAGCCGCCGGCTCCGGTTTCCTCGTGACCGGGAGGTGATCGTCACGGATACGGTGGGGTTCATCCGGGACCTGCCGCAGTCCCTCCTCGGCGCATTCCGCACGACGCTCGAGGAATTACGGGACGCCGACCTCCTCTTGCACCTCGTCGACGCCAGCGCCAAAGATCCGGCAGCGCAGATGAAAGCAGTCGAAGACATCCTGGCTGAGCTGGACCTCGGCCGCACCCCGCGGTTGCTGGTCTTCAACAAATGCGATCGGCTGCACGACGATGAGGCCGAAACCTTGTGTCGTCGGTACGGGGGGGTGGGGGTATCCGCCCTGAGTCCTGCCACGTTGGTTCCCTTGATCGATCGGTTGGCCCAGGCGGTTGCGGAGGTGTCTCGACCCTCTTCGGGTTCCTTCGGCCACTGGCCTGAACCGGCCCATGCGCCCGGAGGCGCTCTCAACTGATGAAGGTCCTGGCTCCAACCCTGCGCCGGCGCCATCCAGTTGCGCGACCAACGGACAAGGAGCCGGACTCTGAGATCAAGCGGCGAGCGGCACGCATCTTGAGTGCGCTGGAGCAGGCCATGCCGCGCGCACCGGTGGAATTGGCGTATCGAAGCCCGTTGGAGCTGCTGGTTGCAACGATCCTGTCGGCTCAATGCACGGACCAACGTGTGAACCAGGTGACCCCGGTCCTGTTCCGACGCTATCGACGGGCCGAAGACTATGCGAAGGCCAAACCGGCTGAGCTGGAAGCCCTCGTCAGATCGACCGGATTCTTCAAGAGTAAGGCGAGGAACATCATGGCTTGCGGAAAAGCCCTTACCGAGCGGTTTGGAGGACAGGTTCCGTCCAGCATGGAAGCCCTTGTTACTCTCCCGGGCGTGGGGCGAAAAACGGCCAACGTCGTGCTGGGGGCGTGGTTCAGGAAGCCGGCCGTGGTGGTGGACACCCATGTGAAGCGTGTGGCAAACCGCCTGGGGTTGGCAGCCAGCGGGGATCCGGACAAAATCGAAGCGGCATTGCAGCGGCTGATCCCACTCCGGGCCTGGACAGCCGGATCGCAGCGACTCCTCTTGCATGGCCGGTACGTCTGTCTGGCAAGGAAACCCCGCTGCGAGCGCTGCGCCGTATACAAGGACTGTGTCTGGGAAGGAAAGCGACTGCGATGATCAGGAGCATGACCGGCTACGGCAGGCGGGAATCGGCCTGGTCCGGACGATCGTTGTCGGTCGAAGTGCGGTCGGTCAACCATCGCTTCTGCGAAATCGTTGTCCGCCTGCCGCGGTCCTTGGCGGGGCTGGAAGAAGACCTCAAGAAAACCGTCCAGCGTCGTTGCCAGCGCGGACGGATCGAGCTGACGGTCTCGCTGTCCGGAGGTATGGAGGGAGAGAAGACGTTGAGCCTTGATCGCCCCCTGGCCAAACAGTACTATCGCCTGCTCCGAGAGTTGCAACAGGCGCTGCGCCTAAGAGGCGAGATCGACCTGCCGCTTTTTTCCGGTTTCCGGGATATCGTGGCCGTTTCTGAACAGCCGCTTGCCCCGGCGCGGCTGAAGCAGCCCGTAAAACGGCTCCTGGCGGGAGCTCTGGCCGATTTGGATGCGATGCGGCGTCGGGAAGGGCAGGCACTGGCGCGTGATACGAAACATCGCCTGCTGGTCATCCGGAAAGAGGCCCAGGCGGTGATCGCTAGAGCACCGTTGGTGGCGCGCGGGCTGTTTGATCGGATGAAGGAGCGGGTCCAGAAACTGGTCGGAGCCAGCCCGGTTGACCAGGGCCGCCTGAGCCAGGAGTTGGCTCAGTATGCAGACCGGTGCGATGTGTCCGAAGAGCTGACCAGGTTGGGCTCGCACCTGGCTCAGTTTGACGCGGCGCTAACGAGCCATGAGCCGGTGGGACGCACCCTGGATTTTCTCCTCCAGGAGATGGGGCGCGAAGTCAACACGATCGGCTCCAAGGCCAATGACGCCGAGATGGCCGTCCATGTGGTTCGGATCAAAGGAGAGCTGGAAAAGATCCGCGAACAAGTCCAGAATATCGAATGACCTGTGCCAGGGATTTTCTCTTGTGGTAGGATGCAGGAATGTTGCCGGAGTCAAAAAGACCGCGCGAGTCGACGGAACGGAGGGGGCTGCTGTTCGTGGTCTCGGCACCGTCTGGAGCCGGCAAGACGACGCTGTGCAAGGAAATCATCTCGATCGTGCCGGGCCTGCAGCAGTCGATCTCCTATACCACCCGCAAGCCTCGGCCGGGCGAAGTGCATGGCCGCGAGTATTTCTTTGTGGACGAGCACCAGTTTCAGGACATGATCCAGCGAAACGAGTTCGCCGAATGGGCGCCCGTGTATGGACACTCCTATGGGACGCCCCGACAGGCTTTGGCCGAGATGATGGAGAAGGGCCTTGATGTTCTACTGGAGATCGACGCCCAAGGAGCGATGCAAATCAAGAAGCGGTTCGATGACGCCGTCTATATTTACATCATGCCCCCGTCCCTCGAAGCCCTGCGATCGCGGCTTCAGCATCGCGCCGGGGATTCTCCGGAGGAGATCCAGCGCCGGCTTCAGAAGGCGCGCGAGGAAGTCTGGAACTACAGGGAATACCACTATATCGTGCGGAACGACGATATGAAGCAGGCCCTAAAGGAACTGGAGGCGATCTTCCTATCCGAACGCATCAAGACCAAACGGCTGGACATCGCCTGGCTGGAAAAGAATTTCATCAAGGAAGTGGACGAGAAACCAGCGGATCGTCAAGGATCCGTGACAACGTAAAGGAGAAGCAACACCATGATCAATCCTTTGTCGCTACTGCTCGAGTCGAACCAGCAACGCTTTGATTCCCGCTATCGGCTGGTCATCGCCGCGTCTCAGCGGGCCAAGCACTTGCTGCAGGGCGCGAGGCCCGTCGGGCCGCCGAAATTCTTGAAGGAAACGACGATCGCGCTGGACGAAGTCCTGCACGGCCAGGTTGAGTTTCTGACGGATAAAGAAGCCAGGCAGGCTATCAAAGACGCAAAGCGTGGTAAAGAGAGCGAAATAGAGCGGATGGTCCTTCCCGACACCGGCGAGGACGCGCGCGAGATCAAGAAGGAGCTGAGCGTCTACGTGGACGACTCCGCCAAGCCGGGGGAGTCGGAAGGGGAGGAATAGACCGCCCATGCCTCCTGCGCCAGCCATGCGGTTTCCGGGAAAGCGGCTTGTACTGGGCGTCAGCGGCAGCATCGCCGCGTATAAGGCCGTGGGGCTGCTGCGCCGGCTCATGGAGGAGGGCGCCGACGTTTCCGTGGTTATGACTGAAGCGGCCACCCGTTTTGTCTGCCCGCTGACTTTCGAAATCCTTTCCCGGCACCCTGTGGCCACCGACCTGTTCGGGTCCCGCCAGGAGATGCTCCACCTGACCTTGCCGGAGCAGGCCGACGCCGTCGTCATCGCCCCGGCGACCGCGAATCAACTGGCCAAATATGCCCTCGGGCTGGCGGATGACTTGCTGAGCACCCTGGTCCTGAACGTGTCCTGCCCGCTCATTCTGGCCCCGGCCATGGATGGCAACATGTGGGACCATCCGGCCATGAGGGCACATCGCGATGTCCTGCATCGGCGCGGGGTGACCGTGCTCGAACCGGAAGAAGGTCCGCTGGCTTCAGGACGAATAGGCAAGGGACGGTTGCCGGACGATGCAGTGATCCTGTCCGCAATCGAGCAACGACTGCTTCCCCGCCGGGATTGGACGGGGCAGCGTGTGCTTGTGTCGGCGGGGCCGACGCAGGAAGCCATCGACCCGGTGCGGTTCATCTCGAACCGGTCGTCCGGGAAGATGGGTTATGCGGTTGCCCAGGCGGCTCGCGAGCGGGGCGCGGAAGTGACGTTGGTGAGCGGACCGACCGCGCTGGCTATTCCACCGGGAGTGGAGCTGCTCTCGGTCTGCACGGCGGAGGAGATGGAAAAAGCTCTGAGTGCACGGTTTGCCTGGTCGACGGTTCTGATCATGGCCGCAGCCGTGGCCGACTTCCGACCCAAGCGTCTCTCATCCAAGAAGATCAAAAAGAGCAGCGGGTCGCTGGAGAGGCTGGAGCTGGAACCAACGGTCGATGTTTTGGAGCTGCTCGCAAAGCGGCGGATGAACCAGATTCTGGTCGGTTTCGCAGCCGAGACGGGACCGGCCCTGCCCCAGGCAATCGACAAGCTGAGGCGCAAAGGGCTGGACCTCGTCGTCGGAAACAACGTGCTGGCAGAAGGGTCCGGCTTCGGGTCGGACACCAACGAGGCGGTGCTTGTCGACCGCACCGGCCGAGTGACGGAGCTGGGGCTGCTTCCCAAACGGCTCCTGGCGGACCGGATTCTCGATGCAGCCCTAACCCTGGGACCGATGGCGGGCCCCTGGAAAAAATTCGATGGCGGCGGACAGAATCGGTGAAGCACGCCTCCCAGCATACGTTCGCTCTGTATAGCCACACTTCTATTTACTCCCTGTTGCAGGCCTGTTAGAATATGCACTTCATCAACGGGCAGGAGGCTTTGTCGCGGGAACCGGTTTCGGCACCGCAGGACATGATGCTATGCTGCGAGTCCTGGTTTTACATGGCCCCAACCTGAATTTGCTGGGGTTGCGCGAGCGGTCCCTGTACGGGAACACCTCTCTGAAGGCGATCAACCAATCGATCGCCAAGCTGGCCAAACAGGAACGGATCAAGGCGGAAGCCAGGCAATCCAATTTGGAGGGCGAGTTGGTGACCTGGATTCAAGAGGCCAAGGGGCGATTCGACGCGATCGTCATTAACCCGGCCGGCTACACCCATACGAGCGTGGCCATCAGGGACGCGATTGCGGCTGTCGGGCTGCCCACCGTCGAGGTTCACCTGACCAACATTTATAAGCGGGAAGAATTCCGGCACCGGTCTTATATTGCCGACGTCGCGATCGGCCAGATTGCCGGCTTCGGACCGAGCGGTTATCTGCTTGCCGTCAAGGCCGTGGTTGACTATCTGAGAGATGGACGGGCCGCGGCGACGTGATATCGGAGAAACCTGGACGGGATGTTACTGGTGGCAAAGTAACTATCCGCCCGCATCTGATCGGAGCGGACGGTTCAAACGAAGTTTGGTATGGAGGCATGAGAACGTGATTTCAACGGCTGATTTTCGCAATGGGTCCCGCCTGGAAGTTGCGGGCGAGCCCTACTTCATCGTGGAGTTTCAACACGTGAAGCCAGGTAAGGGCGGAGCCTTCGTCCGGACCAAGCTGAAGAGTTACAAGACAGGCAATGTCATCGACCGGACCTTTCGATCGGGTGAGCGGTTTGACGAGCCGGACCTGGAAGAGCGAGAGATGCAATTCCTCTATGCGGCAGGTGACTCCTATACCTTCATGGATACGGAGAGCTTTGAACAGTTCACCTACGAGAAGAAACAATTGGGTGAGAACGCCGATCTGCTCAAGGAAAACATGGTGGCGAAGATCCTTGTCTACGAGCACCAGCCGATTGCCGTGGAGCTGCCGATCTTCATCGAACTCAAGGTGGTGGATACAGAACCGGGCGTCAGGGGGGACACGGCGTCGGGCGGAACCAAGCCCGCGATCGTAGAAACGGGGGCCGTGATCAAGGTGCCCTTATACCTGGAGGTCGGAGAGGTGCTCAAGATCGACACCAGAACCCGCGCGTACGTGGAGCGTGTCAGGTGAGCCGCCGCCGCAATCAGCCGCGCGCCAGCACGAAGCGCGGCCGCCTGGTCTCGTTGCCTGACCCCGACTCCGGCTTTCTTTCGCCCGAGTCAGGCCCGGACGTTCTGACCGGTGAGAGTCGACATGCCATCCGCGACTTGGTGGAGCTGCTCAAACAGCATGATTTGTCCGAGCTGGAAGTGGAGCGGCAGGGCTTCCGCATCCGGGTCTGCAGGGACACACGGCCTGGCCATACGGTCACGGTGGAACGAGCAGTGGCCGGCCCGGAGGTCCCTGAAGAATCTCGCGCCGCCTCCTCCCTGGAAAACCTGTCGGGAAAGGTGACGGTTACATCACCCATTGTCGGCACCTTCTACCGATCACCCTCACCGGACGCTGATCCCTACGTGGAAGAAGGTGATTTCGTCAAGAAGGGACAGGTCTTGTGCATCGTGGAGGCGATGAAACTGATGAATGAGATCGAGGCCGAAGTCGACGGACGGGTCGTCAAGATCCTCGCGGAGAGCACCAAACCGGTCGAATACGGGCAACCGTTGTTTCTGGTCGATCCCGCACCCGCTTCCTGATCCATTTTTCCTCAGCAGGAGTCAGCCGGTGTTCAAGAAGCTTTTAGTTGCCAACCGCGGAGAAATCGCCCTCCGGGTCATCCGGGCTTGCAGAGAGCTCGGCATCAAGACTGTCGCTATCCATTCGGACGTGGACGCGAGTTCGTTGCACGTGCGTGCGGCGGACGAACATGTCTGCGTCGGGCCGGCGGAAGGGGCCCTCAGCTACCGGAACATCCCCAACGTGCTGAGCGCTGCCGAGATCACCGGAGCGGACGCGGTTCACCCCGGCTACGGGTTCTTGGCCGAGAACGCCCATTTTGCCGAAGTGTGCGAGTCCATCGGGACCAAGTTTGTCGGCCCCACCTCCGAAAACATCGCCACGATGGGTGACAAGTCGAAAGCGAGGGAGCTCATGATCCGGCGGGGCATTCCGGTTCTGCCCGGCAGCCAGGGGGAACTGAGGAGCGAGGGCGAGGCGCTGGAAGCCGCCCGCAAGATCGGGTTCCCCGTCATCATTAAAGCCTCGGCCGGCGGCGGCGGGCGGGGCATGCGGGTGGTCAATAAGGAGGATGAGCTCGTCCGGGCTTTCCAAGCCGCACAGGCCGAGGCCAAGGCCACCTTCGGCAACGAGGCCGTTTATTTGGAGCGGTATTTCCTCGAGCCGCGCCACATCGAGGTCCAGGTGCTGGCCGACGAACGCGGCCGGGTCGTGTCTCTGGGCGAGCGAGACTGCTCGATCCAGCGGCGCTATCAAAAACTGGTGGAAGAGGCCCCCTCGCCGGCCATCGATGAGCGATTGCGGCGGGAGATCGGGCGCATAGCGGTGGAGGCGGTGCGGGCCGCCCACTATCGCAACGCAGGAACGGTCGAATTTCTGCTGGACAAAGACCAGAACTTTTATTTTATGGAAGTGAACGCCAGGATCCAGGTGGAGCATCCGGTGACGGAAATGGTGACCGGCATCGACCTAATCAAAGAACAAATCCGCATCGCCGCCGGACTGCCGCTGAGTTTCAAGCAACAGGACATCCGGCTGGTCGGGCACAGCTTCGAATGTCGAATCAACGCCGAATGTCCGGAAAAGTTCACCCCCTGCCCCGGTCTTGTGACGCGGTACCATCCCCCAGGAGGGTTCGGTGTGCGGGTGGATTCCGCCATGGAGTCAAACACCCCGGTGGTTCCCCATTATGATTCACTGATTGCCAAGCTGATCACGCACGGCCAGGACCGCGAGGAAGCTATGGCCAGGATGCGGCGCGCCCTGGACGAATTCGTCTTAGAAGGAATCAAGACGACTATTCCTCTGCATCGCCGCATTTTCAACGACGCGGAGTTCCAAAAAGGCCGGGTCTCAACCGGCTTTCTTGAGCGGTTCCTTGCCACCCATTCAAGTTGAGCCTTGTGTCACGCGTCCAGCCCCGCTTCTCCTCCCTCCACGGCCTCTACATCATCCTGGATCCACAGGTTTCGAGGGGACGATCACTGGCTGAGCTGCTGACCGAAGCCGCCTCAGCCGGGGCCAGGCTGTTTCAGTATCGCGACAAACAGGCCTCGGCGGCAACCGCCTATCGTCACGCCCTTGCCCTGCGGCAAGCGGCCGCCGATGTCGGCGCGACCTTCCTGGTGAATGATCGATGTGATCTCGCGCTGGCGGTCGAGGCCGACGGCGTCCACCTCGGCCAGGAGGATTTGCCCCTGGACTACGCCAGAACCATCCTCGGGCCGGACAAGATCATCGGCATCTCGACCCATACTCCTTCCCAAGTCCAGGAGGCGAGCAGGGGAGGGGCTGATTACGTGGGATTCGGCCCGATCTTTGCGACCGACACCAAACTGGATCATGAGCCGGTGGTCGGCCTTGACGGGCTGCGGGCGATCAGGTCTCTGACGCAGCTCCCGGTATTCGCCATCGGCGGCATCACGGCCGGGAAGGTGGCGGGGCTACTCGAAGCAGGAGCCGACGGGGTGGCAGTCATTTCCGCAATCGCGGGGGCGGCCGACGTGGCCGAGGCAGTCCGGGCCTTCCTGGTACGTCTGGCCTGATCAAGCTGGCCAGTTCACGAATCGTTTGATCCTGAGCCAGCCAGGCTATTCCTCCTTCCCAATCCTCCTGCAATCCTTTCCGATAGGGGAGCGGACCCACGACCGGGACTTCGCTCAGTTCTCTGACCAGCGAGACCGTCGCCTGGCTCTGCTGTGCATGGGACAAGGTTTCGGGCGCGGAAAGTTGGTTCAAAACGAAGCCGACAATGGCAATGTCGCGCTGGCGCAAGGCCTTGACCGTCAATAAGGCATGGTTGACGCCGCCCAAGGTTGCTCGGCCCACAACCAAGACCGGTAATCCGAGCAAGTTGATGAGGTCCAGAACGTTGAACTGCTCCGCGAGCGGCACCATCACGCCACCCACCCCTTCGACCAAGAGAATCTCGCAGCGGGTCGCCAGAGTTTTGAAGAAGCCCCTAATCCGTTCAGGGTCGATGGTCACGCCTGCGTGTCTGGCAGCAGCCAGTGGAGCTAGCGGGGCGGGAAACCGGTAAGGGCAGATCAAGTCAAGGGGGTCGTCACTGCCGGCCCCGGCCTTTAAACGTTCCCCATCAGAGAACGTGGAAGAGCCGGCCACTGAACCGGTTTCGACCGGCTTCATCACGCCGACTTTGGTGCCACCCTGCTTCAGGTGGCAGGCCAGGGCCGCCGTGACGAGGGTCTTCCCAACTCCTGTGTCGGTGCCGGTGACAAAAATGCCTGGTATTGATGAGTGATGAGTGATGAATGATGAATGAATGTGATCGCTCATGTGAGGTTCAGCAGTCAGGGCGCCCGTTGCACTCCTGGAGCAACGGGTCCCCGGCATTCAGCGCTGCTACAGGATGCGGCTGTCCAGGTTCCACGCCTGGCCGGAGGCATCCCGCAACAACGCCAGGTGGCAGACCGACCGTGCGACCGACTCCAAATCCACGAATCGCCCCAGCACGTGCTCCGCCAGCTCATCTGATCCAGGAAGAGAAGCTTCCGACAGGCCTGTCTGGTGCCAGCCGGGACAGACCGCATTGATCCGGACGTTGTGCGGCCCCCATTCCCTGGCCACGCTCTTGACCAACCCCAAGAGGCCGGCTTTCGAGGCGGCATAGGCGGCTTGACCGGCACGACCTTGGAAGCCGGCAAAGGAAGCCACCACGAGCACTGAGCCTTCTCGCTGGGCCAGCATGACGGGCCCGGCTGCGCGAAGGCAATGGAACGTGCCCGTGAGGTTCGTCTCGATGACATCCGCCCACTGTTCCGGCCGCAGGCGGAGCACGAGACTGCTGACGGCCTGCCCCGCGTTACAGATCAAGACATCCAGGCGGCCCCAGCAGGCCACAAAATCCTGGACCATGGCCTGGACCTGCCCCGCATGGCGGATATCGGCTTGATAGAGGGCTGTTTCGCCTCCACCGTCCTTGATCATTGCAGCAGTCTTGCCCGCTTCATCCCGCCGCTCCCGGTAGTGAACTCCGACCCGCCACCCCCTCCGGCCGAATTCGAGACAGATGGCGCGGCCGATGCCCCGCGAGCCCCCTGTCACCAGGACGGTGGGGAAGGCACAGTCAAGAGAATGGACCGGATCAGTGTTCGGTTGGGATCGGTTCGACATGAAGCCTCACGCCATCATTATCATGAATTCACGCCGACAAACACAAGCCGGGAGGGACCGTTTGCCAAGAAGGCACGGTCTTGCCGGCCTTCACAAACTTATGGTACCGTGACACCCAATCAACGACAGGAGCAACCATGCCACGTCATGCCAACAAACCGGGAGCCGCGCTCCTCTTCGTCACGCTGGGGCTTTTCGGGCTGCCTCTCCTCGCCGCAGCCGGCCCCTGCGGCGAGGCTTCCGGTTCCACGGAGGGAGAGACCATCGCCGCTGCAGAAGAATATTTTCCCGACACGAAGGGAAGCCAGTGGAAGTACCGGGGTCAGGTGCTGGAAAGTCCTCTTCAGAAAATCGCCGCCGGCTCGTTCCAAAACGTTTCGACTGTACAAGGCGTCGAGCCCTTGCAGGGAGTCTCAGTCAAGGTCTTCCACGATACCAATCCCGGCAATCACGGGCCGTCGAACAGTTACTACCGGCGGGATGCCCCCGGGATCGTCTATTACGGGTCCCGGCCGGGGACCCCCCTCGAAAAACAACTGGTCCCGTATCAGATCGTGCGCTTCCCGTTGGTCTGCCCGTCGTCATTTCAACAGTTGGATCGAAAAAGGCTGAACCTCGGCTCTGACCTGGACGGCGATGAAAAGGACGAGCGGGTGGATGTCGAAGCGTCGGTTTCAGTGGTCGGCCGCGAGAACATCGTGGTACCGGCCGGCACCTACCAGGATGCCATCCGCCTCGAAGCCAGGATGAAGATGTGGATCCACCTTACGGGCACCAACCAGACGGCGGTCGGGACGGACGTCATGACGGCCTGGTTCGCCAGGGGCGTCGGGCTTGTCAAGTATGTCGAGCGGCAAGAACTCCCGCCGATCAAATCGGACCGTGGATTGGTGACCGAGATTACCGAGGAGTTGGAGGAAGCGGAGATCAAGACCCGGTAGCATCAATCCGCCGGGGCGAACCCCCGGCGAAGGGTGTTTTCGCTGACGACCTTTTTCACCATGAATTGGGCTACGTAATCATCCCCGCCGGCTTTGGTGCCGACCCCCGAGAGACGATGGCCCCCGAAAGGCTGCCGGCCGACCAGCGCGCCGGTAATGGGGCGGTTGATGTAGAGATTCCCCACGTCGAATTCGTGGCGCGCCCGCTCGATATTGACGGGGCTCCGTGAATAGACCCCGCCCGTCAGGGCGTAGGGCGAATCATTCGCCAGCCGGATCGCCTCGGCAAAATCACTTGCCCGCATCACGGCGAGGACCGGCCCGAAAATCTCTTCCTGGGCCAACCGGTGATGGGCCTGGACCTCGGCGAACAGGGCCGGTCCGATAAAGAAGCCTTCGCCAGACACCTGCCGTTCAAGGATCAACCGACCCTCTCGTTTCCCGATCTCGATGTAGTTGCGAACTTTGTCGCGTGCCCGTTCGTCGATCATGGGCCCCATCTGCGTGCCCGGGTCTTCCGGTGAACCGATCCGGAGGCTCATCACGGCATCCGCCAGGCGCTGGAGAAAGAGATCATGGACCGACTCGTGGACAATGGCCCGTGAGCAGGCCGAGCATTTTTGTCCTTGATAGCCGGTCAAGGAAGCCGCGACGCCGACCACGGCTTCGTCCAGGTCCGCCGTTTCGTCGACGATGATCGCGTTCTTTCCCCCCATCTCCGCGATGACGTGTTTGACCGCCCGTTGGCCCGGCTCCACCCGCGCCGCCTGGGCAAGGATCTGAAGGCCTGCCTCCTTCGATCCGGTGAAGGCGATCATGGCCGCCTCAGGACGCACCACCAGCGCCCGGCCAAGGTCCGGGCCTCCCGGGAGAAACTGGAGGACTCCGTCCGGCAGCCCCGCTTCCTTGAGCACCTCGACCAACAGCCACCCCATCACCGGTGATCGCTCGGAAGGCTTAAAGAGGACGACATTGCCCGTCACCAGGGCAGCGGCCACCATGCCGGTCGGGATCGCCAGGGGAAAATTCCAGGGTGCGATCACCGCCGTCAACCCCCTGGGCATATAGAGCAGATGATTCAGTTCCCCCGGTTCCTGTCCGAGCCTCTGTGGGAGAGTGAGCCGCTTGACGTCGCGCGCGTAGAACTCAAGAAAGTCGATCGCCTCGGCCACGTCCGCATCGGCCTCCCGCCAGGGCTTGCCCGTTTCAAGGATTTCCCAGGCCGCGAGCTCAAAACGCCGGCTGCGCATCACAGAGGCCGCTCTGACCATGATGTCGGCCCGCTGGGCCGGCGGGACCATGCTCCAGTCAGAGAACTGAGCGAGTGCGGCGCGGACCGCTCCATCCACGCCCGACAGCGCATAGCCTGGAATCACCCCTACGATTTCATCGGGCTTGCTGGGATTGCGCGAAATGATCTCGTGGCCTGACGGGATCAGTCCCGATGGGGATTGGTAGTGGAACCGACGCCCCAATTGGGCTCTGGCCGAGATGATGGCCCGGACCATGGCAGTTCTTGCGGAGGCTTTTGAAAAATCCGCATGCGGCTCGTTGACGAAACGCTTGGTTTGTCCCGGTTGGCCGAGGGGTTCCTGGTCGATGCCGCCAGGGAGTGATTGAACAGACTCGGCGGGGGAGATGCGAGGAGGAGCCAGCAGAAGGTCCAGGGGGGTCGATTCCACATACTCTTTGCGCAAGAAGGATTCGTTTGAGGTGTTCTCCAGCAGACGCCTGACCAAGTAGGCCATGCCGGGAATAAACAAGCCGACCGGGGCATAGATCCGTACACGACGGTCGGAGGCCGCCACGGCTGCCTGCAGCGGCTCGGCCATGCCGAAGATCATCTGGTACTCACAGGCCAGGGGAGACAGTCCTGCCGCTTGCGCCGCCGCCGCTGCATGGGCCAGGCTGCGCAGGTTGTGGGTGCCAAAGGCGGGCCGGATGAGGTCACTCTGCTGGGTCAGTCTCCGACCCAAGGCTTCGTAGCTGGCATCCGTCTCCGGTTTGTTCAGGAAAACCGGAACCGGCCAGCCCCTTTGTCGATAGCGGATCATGTCCGAATCCCAGTAGGCGCCCTTGACCAGTCGAACGGTCACCGGTGCTCCTCGTTGCCGGACCCACTCCAGCAATCTGTCCAGGTCGCCTGCCGAGTCGGTCAGATAGGCCTGGACGGCAATCCCGCCGTAGGGATAGGAACGGTACCGATCCTCGGAAAGGAGCCGCATGAAGATCGTGAAGGTCAGGTCCTTCAGCTCAGCCTGCTCCATATCGAACGTGATGGCAGCCGGGATCGATATGGCCCGGTCAAGGATCGGGCGGAGACGGGCCGCAACGGCTTGAAAACTGCCCTCCGCATCGATGGGGTCCAGTTGGGAATAGAGAGCCGAAAGCTTGACGGACAGGTGCACACGCGGAACCGACCCGAAGGGGTCTCGCTCCAGGAGGGGAGCGGCCGGCCAGTCGGTCGTGGCTTTGCCGAGCTGCTCCAGCGCCTCGATGCACCGATCGCGGTACTGGTCCGCTTCTTTCTCGCTGACCGTGGCTTCGCCAAGCAGGTCAACGGAAAAGCCTCGCCCCTCGGTCCATAGGCGCAGGAGCACCGGCAAGGCCTCCTCGATGGTGGCCCCGGCGATGAAGGTCCTGGCCATTTGGTTGATCTGTCGGCGCAGAGACTGGGCGCTCAAGCGAGAGCCGAGCTTTGTCGCCGACATGGCGCGCAGGCCCCACCGGAGAGGGCCTGCCAGGGCCGACTCGTCGAAGTACTCCGACGCAAGCCGGGCAACCTGCTCATCGGTGCGGAGGGAAGGAAGGACGTCGATAAAGCGAAAGAGCTGGACCTTGAAGGCCTCGTCCTTCATGCACCAGTCCAGCAGGCTGCCGGACCACCAGCGCGGATCGAAGATCGTAGGGGCAAGGCCGGCGCTCTGCGCAGCCAACTCCCGGCCGATCCGGCGGATGGCATCTTCGCGGGCGGAATCGTCGTCCTTCATCGGCGGACGGTCTTCCTCGTCACGGGTAATAGCCGGTACCTGGCTCTAGTATACACCGAAGAACTTTTTGCTTGAAATTTCCAGATCGAGTCCGCTATGATGTCGCCAATTTTTTGCTCGCCACCGTGTGAGTTGCCCGGACTGACCTAGGAGGAAAGAGAGTGCAAGAGATTGCTCGTAAGAAGGATTACCCGGTTATTTTCCTCTTCGTTCTCATTACCACCGTGACGCTCATCGGGGTCCCGGCTTTCGGTGTCGCGTATGGCTTCAGCACCTTGGATTGGGCGATGTTCGCCACCCTGTACATGGTGAGCGGGTTGGGAATCACGGTGGGGTACCATCGTCTGATCTCCCATCGGAGCTTCGAATGCCGGAACTGGGTGAAGGCCTGCCTCTTGGTGGCAGGCGGGTGGGCCTTGGAAAACTCAGCGCTCCGGTGGTGCTCGGATCATATCCGGCACCACGCTCGTTGTGACCAGGAGGAAGACCCATACAACGCCCTGAAGGGATTTTGGTACAGCCATTGCGGCTGGATTTTTCAGAAGTCTCCGTACCGAGAGGAAAAGTGGGAGTCCAAGCTGCGGAAAGACCCGCTCATCATGTGGCAGCACAAGTACTACCTTCCCATCGTCATCTCCGGCCTCCTGCTTCCCTTCATCGTCGGATTGCTGCACGGCGGCTGGCTCGGCGGGCTCAGTTGCTTTCTGCTTGCCGGAGTGTGCCGAGTTTTCCTGGTCTTGAATTCGACCTTCTGCATCAACTCGATCTGCCACATCTGGGGCTCGCAGCCGCACGGCACCAATGATAGCAGCCGAGACAGTTGGTGGATCTCTCTCGTGACCTTCGGCGAGGGGTATCACAACTACCACCACACCCATCTGCGCGATTACCGCAACGGCCCCAAGTGGTATAACTTTGACCCTTCCAAGTGGCTCATTTTCTCCCTCTCGAAACTGGGGTTGGCTTACAATCTCCAGCGATACCAAGACGAGGGGCAAACGAAGGCCATAGCCTCCCCCGTCGCCTATCAATAGGCGTTCTCAGGCGCCCTCTCAACCGCTTTTGCTGGCATTATGCATTCCATTCTTGCGTGATCACGCCTCCTGGATATTTTTTATAACATATTGATTTATAACATGCTGTTTGCGTTTGACAGGCATGGTTCCATTTTGATATAAATAACCGACCTTTTTAGTCTGCGATCAAATTAGTCGGCATAGAGTTTTGTGGGGCCAAATCATCTTATTATAAACATTCATGCGAAGACCTGCCTAAAGCGTGCTCAACTCTGTTCAGGCAGGTAATTCTATAGAGGAGACCCACCATGCATTGTCCACGCTGCAAAGGAGTCATGGTCCGGGACGTATTTGAGGACCTGATGGATGATACAGGTTCTTTGTTCTTTAACGGATGGCGCTGCATCATATGCGGAGAGATTTTGGATCCGGTTATCGCGAACAACAGAGACACCTCCCCTTCGCCCCTCATTGGTCGTGCTCGGAAAAAGTTTGCAACCCAACTCAGTTGAGCCATACGGACCACCAAGCCACCTCGCCGTCTCACGCCCGTTCCTAGCGGAAGGGCGAGGAACGATCATGACCGAGAAGGATCGCATGACATGGCGGAAGTGAACGAACAGCAAAAGCAGGGTCACGGGATGGACAACCTCATTCCGAATGTGAAGCATGTCATTGCCATCAGCAGCGGCAAGGGTGGGGTGGGGAAGTCAACCGTCGCCGCCAACCTGGCCGTGGCCCTCAGCTTGGCAAAGGCAAAGGTCGGCTTGATGGATGCGGACGTGTACGGGCCGAATATCCCGATGATGATGGGAGCTCCCACGCCTCCCGAGCAGCAGGACGGGAAGATCAAGCCGGCTGAAAGCCACGGGGTCAAACTGATCTCCATGGGATATTTCGTGCCGGAGGAGACCGCCGTCGTCTGGCGTGGCCCCATGATTCATACAGCCATCCAGCAATTTTTCCGTGACGTCGTTTGGGGTGACCTGGATTACCTTCTTGTGGATCTGCCTCCAGGGACCGGCGACGCCCAACTGACCATCTCGCAACTCGTACCTCTTTGCGGGGCCGTGACCGTCACCACCCCGCAGGAGGTTGCCCTGCATGACGTACGCAAAGGAATGATGATGTTTCAGAAGGTGAACGTGCCTCTGCTTGGAATCATCGAGAACATGAGCTATTTTGTCTGCGGGCACTGCGGCGAACGCACCGATATCTTCTCCAGCGGCGGCGGCGAGCGAGCGGCGGAAAAATTGGGTATTCCGTTCTTGGGCCGGATACCGATCGACCCTGCCATCAGAGCCGGTGGGGATGCAGGCGCTCCGATCGTGGTGGTCGACCCCGCCTCGCCCCAGGCGGCCGCTTTTCGGGAGATTGCCGCCAAGATCATGGCCCAGGTCAGTCAGGGTGCCGGCTCCGAGCAGAAAGCAGCGCCCATTGGGAGTTTGCTGAACAAGATCAAACGCCCCCTTGGCAGCGGGTAGCTGGATACGCCTCGCCGGAAGACACACGGAACCTCGATCAGGAGGAGTCAACCATGGCGGAGTTCGTGCGGGTGGCAGGGACGACGGACGTGTCGGCAGGGAACGGCATCGTGGCTGAAGTCAATGGCCAGTCCATCGCCCTCTTTAACGTAGATGGAACTTTTTACGCGATCGACAATACCTGCGTGCACCGGGGCGGCCCTCTGGGGGAAGGGGAGTTGTCCGGTGACACAGTAACCTGTCCCTGGCATGGATGGGAGTACAACGTGAAGACCGGCAAGTCACTCAACAACCCCTCGGCCTGCGTGAAGTCCTACGAGGTGAAGGTCGAGGGCGCAGACGTGAAGGTGCTGCTCTGACCTGCTCTTCCCGCGTGCCACTGGCTTGAGTCCAATCACAACGTCCTGCATAATGGGTCTTGATGGACCGTCAAGACCTCCTGTCCCTCTACCGTCAGATGCTCCTGATCCGCCGTTTCGAGGAAAAGTCGGCAGAGATGTACGCTCTGGCCAAGATTGCCGGGTTTCTCCATCTCTACATAGGCCAAGAAGCCGTTGCCGTAGGGGCGATCGCCGCGATCGGACCGGACGATTACGTGATCAGCTCCTACCGGGACCACGGCCATTGCCTGGCACGGGGGACGGACCCTTGTCTGGTAATGGCCGAATTGTTCGGCAAGGCGACCGGGCTCTGTAAGGGCAAGGGAGGGTCCATGCATCTGGTGGACGCCGCCCGCAACTTCATGGGCGGCTATGCGATCGTGGGCGGGCACCTGCCTTTGGCGACCGGTCTCGCCTTTGCCGCCCGGTATGAAAAACGGCAACAGATTGTCCTGTGTTTTTTCGGTGAAGGTGCCTTGCCCAGCGGTCATGCCCACGAAGCATTCAACCTGGCGGCTTTGTGGAAGTTGCCCGTGATCTTCATCTGCGAAAACAACCGCTATGCGATGGGTACTCCCGTCGAGCGAGGGGTCGCCCTCTACGCGAACGTCACCGAAACCGCCCGCCCGCACGGGATTCCGACGGAGCGGGTGGACGGCATGGATGTCCTGGCGGTGCGGACGTTGGTGTGCGACGTCGTCCAGCGCGTGCGCGCTTCTCCCGGACCCTGCTTTATCGAGGCGACCACTTACCGCTTCATGGGCCACTCCATGGCCGACCCGGCCCACGGACATTATCGAACCAAGGAAGAGGTCGAGGAGGAACGGAAGCGGGATCCCCTGACGTTGCTGCGGCAGACCATGGTGGCCAATCACCTCCTCACCGAGGCCGATCTGAAGCCGGTTGAGCGGGAGGTGGCGGAGCTCGTCGCCTCGGCGGTGAAATTTGCCGACGAAAGCCCCTTCCCGCCGCGAGAAGCCCTTTATGAAGATGTCTACCATGAGTAGCCCCTTGCTGCTCTCCTACCGTGAAGCGCTGAACCAGGCCATGCGCGAGGAGATGCGGCGCGACGGCCGGGTCTTCCTGATCGGCGAGGAGGTCGGCTACTACCAGGGTGCTTTCAAGGTCAGCAAGGGGTTCGTCGAGGAGTTCGGCCCGCAGCGGGTACTCGACACCCCGATCACGGAGGCCGGCTTTACAGGACTGGCCACCGGGGCGGCGATGGCCGGGTTGCGCCCGATCGTGGAGCTCATGACCTTCAATTTCGGCATTCTGGCCCTGGATCAGATCGTCAACAATGCGGCCAAAATCCGGTACATGTCCGGCGGCCAACTGTCGGTCCCGATGGTGATCCGGGGACCGGGCAGTGCGGCACATCAATTAGGAGCGCAACATTCCCAGAGCCTGGAGGCGTGGTTTTGTCACGTGCCGGGCCTGAAAGTGATCGCGCCGGCCACCCCGCATGATGCCAAGGGCCTCCTGAAAAGCGCCATCCGCGACGAGAACCCTGTGATCTTCATCGAAGCGCAACTGCTCTATGGGACCAAGGGAACGGTCGGGGAAGGGGACTATACAATCCCGATCGGCAAGGCTGACATCAAGCGCCAAGGCCGGGACGTGACCCTCGTCGCCTACAGCAAGATGCTGCTGCTGGCGCTGGAGGCGGGGGAAAAGCTGGCCGGGGAGGGGATCGACGCCGAGATCGTGGACCTCCGGACGTTGAAGCCCCTGGACATCGAAACCATCGTCGCCTCGGTCAAGAAGACCGGGCGGCTCGTGATCGTGGAGGAGGGCTGGCATTTTGCCGGACTTGGCGCCCAAATTGCCGAGAGCGTCTACAGCCAGGCCTTCGACTATTTGGACGCTCCGATCGTCCGGGTGACGGGCGAAGAGGTCCCGATGCCCTACACGAGGCCTCTTGAGGATGCGGCCATCCCGGACCTGGCCCGCGTGGTGACGGCAGTCAAGCGGCTGCTCACGAGAGGTTAAAGGCAAAAAAATCTCCGCCCGCAGTATAAAAAGAAGTTGTCAGTCCTCAGTTTTCAGTTCTCGGTTTCATAACTGACGACCGAAAACTGACTGCTTGCTGCAAGTTTGGTATGGAGGATCCTATGCCTTCCCAGTCTGCCTCGCCCGGTCACATCGAAATCACCGAAACTCTGGTCCGGCTCTATGTCTTCCTGGCCCAGTACCTGGACCGAAGCCGCGACGAGGGGATGAGACAGTCCTACCCGGAAACAGACCTCCAGGCACACCTCTCGTCGACCAAGAGCAAGATGCTGGAGATTCTGTCGGTCAACCCGGTCGTCAAAGAGAAGGTCCAGAAGGAATGCGACCGGGTCCTGGCTCTGGGAGCAGCCTGTCTGAAGGAAGGGGCCAGGAACAAAGCCTTGCTGGACGACGTGAAGGCGGAGCGGGCCCTTTTGCAGAACAAGACGATTGCGCTGAGCGATCTCCTTGCCGTGTTTCGGGCCTCGTAGGGTTTCCGGGGCCGGGCTTATGCGGATCACCATCGCCGAAAAACATCAAGTGGCGGGACTGGACGAGCGTGAACGGGGGTTCAATCGGCTGGTCGAGATCGGCCTGGCGGAAGGGAGCTATCAGGCCAGCCTCCGGTATGAAACGACGCTGGTCATGACCGACCGGTGTGAGACGCAGACGGCCGCGTTGGGCGAGCTGATCCGATTGTTGCACGAGCGGGGCTACAGGCAGCTCCGCAGCCAACGGTCATTCCGCGACAATCGCTACCTTGGCAGCCAAGAGCAATGGATCGAGTATCAGGATCCGGAGCTGCCCGGCGGCCGGCATCGGGGAATCAGCGGGTGGCTCGGCCGCCTGCGTCAAGCCTTAGGACTGTGAGCCCGCCCTCGTATAGAGGGCTTCAGGGACCGCGCATGCTTGCGCCAAACTGTTGCCTCCGCTAGAGTAATCGTCAGCGGAGAAATGTTGGAGAGGATGATGGCCAGTCGGGTAGTCATGCCGAAATTGACGGACACGATGGAGGAGGGAGTCGTCCTCAAGTGGAAGAAACGGGAAGGGGACCAGGTGGGAACGGGCGACGTGCTCGCTGAGATCGAGACCGACAAGGCCGTGATGGATCTCGAGGCCTTTTCCTCCGGCACGTTGAAGAAGGTGCTGGCCGGCGAAGGAGAAACCGTGAAGGCCGGCGCTCTCATCGCCGTGATCGCCGAGCCGGATGAAGACATTGCTTCTGTCATGACTGAAGCCGGTCCCTCGGTGCAGGCGGCAGCCTCACCCTCGTCCGCTCAGCTCTCCGCCGCTCCCTCAGCCCAGGCTCCCGTTTCACGCGAGGAAGAGCTACGGCAAAGAGTGTCGCCCCGAGCCAGGATGATGGCGGCTGAGCGGGGGCTCGACCTGGCAACGATCAAGGGGTCGGGGCCGGGTGGGCGCATCGTCGAACAGGACGTCATCGCAGCCTCGGCTGCCGTCTCGCCCAGGGCCGGAACCGACCTCCCGCTCAGCCAGATGCGGAAGGCCATCGCCCGGGCCACCACCCAGAGCAAGGCGCCGGTCCCCCATTTTTACCTCACCGCCGAGATCGCGATGGACGAGGCGGAGAAGCTGCGCGCTCAGTTTAAAGAGAGCCGCCGGGAGCATCCGAGCATGACGGCGCTGCTCGTCAAGGCGGCGGCGGTGGCCTTAATGCGCCACCCGGAGATCAACGTCTCCTACGCCGGCGACCGGCTCCGGCAGCATGCCACGATCGACATTGGAATCGCCGTGGGGCTGGAGGAAGGCCTCATCTCCCCCGTCCTGCGGGATTGCGGTCCCAGGACCTTGGACAACATCTCGACCGAGTTGCGGGAGTTGATCGAGCGGGCGCGCAGCAGGCGGCTTCAACCGGAGGAGTATACGGGCGCCACCTTTTCCATCTCCAACCTCGGAATGTTCGAGGTGGAGAGCTTCATCGCGATCCTGATGCCGCCTGAAGCTGCGGCGCTGGCGGTCGGGGCCATCCGCAGTCTGCCGGTCGCCGAGGCCGGCGGGATCGCAGTCGGCCGGCGCATGAAGGTGACGCTCTCCTGCGACCACCGAGCGTTGGACGGGGTGCAGGCCGCCAAGTTCCTTCAGGAGTTCAAGCGCGGCATGGAACATCCCCAGGAACTTCTTCAGCCGCAAGGATCATCATGAGCTTCGTGCCACTGAACCAGCTTCGGGCGTCAGGCGCTGATCGTTCATCACCCATCAGCCATCGGCCATCACCCATCGGCCGTCTCCCTCCCTGGTTCAAGGTCAAGATCAGCCAGGGGCCGGATTACCAGGACATCCGGCAGACCATGGACAAGCTGGCGCTCCATACGATCTGTGAGGAAGCTCGCTGCCCCAACGTTTGGGAATGTTGGAACAATCGAACCGCCACCTTTCTGATCCTGGGCGACATCTGCACCCGCCGCTGCCACTATTGCGCGGTGGCGACCGGACGGCCCTTGGAGTTGGACCGGGGCGAACCCCTCCGCGTGGCCCAAGCGGTGCAAGCCTTGGGGCTCAGACATGCGGTGATCACCTCGGTCAACCGGGATGAATTGGAGGATGGGGGCGCCTCGATCTTCGCGGAGACGATCCAGCAGATCAGGCGATTGATTCCGTCCTGCGCCGTGGAGGTCCTCATTCCTGACTTTGAAGGAAACGAAGCGGCGCTCGGCTCCGTGCTGGCCGAGCGGCCCGATATCCTGAATCACAACATCGAGACGGTCCGTCGTCTGTTTCCTCCGATCAGGCCTCAGGGAAAATATGATCGGTCGATGGAACTGCTGGGGCGGGCCAAGCGGGCAGGGGCCAGAACCAAATCGGGCCTGATCGTCGGTATGGGAGAGACAATCGACGAAATCAGCGAAGTGATGCGTGACCTCCGGTCAGTCGGCTGTGACATCCTCACCATCGGCCAGTACCTTCAGCCCACCAAGCAGCACTTGCCGGTCGCTCGTTTTTACCATCCGGAGGAGTTTGGGGCGCTCGAAGAAGAAGGGCTTACCCTCGGCTTCAGCCATGTTGAGTCCGGCCCGCTCGTTCGTAGCTCCTACCACGCGGAACGACAAGTGTCCTCCTAAGTGGAAGGACAGCCTGGTTAATCCCCGTGCTCGCAGAGCCCCCACGATAAAACTGTGGTCGCTCGATGCGCGCAGTTAGGGATCAACCAGGCCGCCCTTCAAAATGAAGTGATATCTCACCTTCCAGCCGAGGCAAAAAAGAGAAGTGGAATGTGGATAGGTCGCTTGTAGACCTATCCACATCTTAGGACTTCCTAAGAGGATAGCTTGTCCCTGTTTCTACGACCGAGCGTCGACGCCAGCTGCGTGCTGGCGAAACGTGAGCAAAATGGAACGACCCCGGTTGGCGTATTCGCTCCATGTCGAGGTTAGGCTGCAGCGGATCGGATTTGGTCAATGATTTGCCGTGCGACTTCCTCCATGCCAAGGTCCGTCGATACACCTATCCGGTCAGCGAGGAACGGACTCTGCCGTGCTACCGCTTTATAATCTACCTGATGCCAAACAGGTAGCAGACGCTTGCGCCCGTCTGCGTCTTCGAGGGCGAGAATGGCCCGCACCTCCTGCATGGGCCATTTTTTGGCAAAGAAGTTTGGGCTCAGCACCACAACGCCGTATCGAGAGTTCCTGAGCCCCTCATCTATTTTCTCCCGCAGAGAATCCCCAAGCTTAAGCGAGAATCTGTCAAGCCAGACACGATACCCTTGGGTTTCGATTGCTCTCATCAGTGGCTCAGCGACGGTTGTTGTATCCTCGCTTGCGTGACTCAGAAAGCAGTTAGCATCTTCACTGGGGTCACGCGTTGGTCGGTACGGAATAGGGACCACGAGCTGCAGCAGCCCCCGGGCACTCTCGGCAAGGCTTTCAAGTTGAATCCCAGCGTGCGCGCATTCATCTGCATTCCAGTTTTCAGGATCGCTCCAAAACTCAGCTTTGCGACGGAGTCGGATAGCAAGATCGCTGTCAAAGGCAGCGACTGCGATAGCTGCTTCTCTCCAAAGATCTACGAGCTCCGGGTTCGGTGCGTAGCTTTTTGGTTGGACGCCCCGAAGCCGTCCTAAGTGCATGGTGGTTGCGTCCACAGCAGTGAACACAGCTCGTATCGCATCTTTTTGAGGTTCGCTGGGTCGGGCGACGCTTCTCAGAGTTTCTCGCAAGGTTCGGTTGAGATCTGACAGAGCATTACTGAAATCGATCCCGTTGTTCATGCCCCAACTCCTATAGCCGTCGGCTTACCTGCCTTGACCAATTATGAGGCGTGGCGGAAATCGCCGCCGTCGGTCTTCCGCGTGAGCGCGCTGGTGAAGCGTTCGAGCCGTTCTTTCTCCTCCAGCCGCAGGCGCGCGAACTCCAGGCCGTACTCCCGCCCGCTCGCCCACCGCACCTCGGCCAGATCGACCTTGAGGGGCGCGTACTGTTCGGGTAGTTGGATGCGCAGCGCCAGCATGACTCCGTCCGGGATCAGCTCGTCGCTCACCATCGTGCAGCCGTGAGCGGAGAGTCCCGAGACCATTCCACCGCCGGCGATGCCGCTCCCGGAGAAGGAGACGGGCAGTTCGACGGCAAAGCGCGCGAACTCACGTTTATCCATGGGACACCCCCTGCCGGTCAGGGACCATCCCGAGAGTCTTCGCAAGTGTCAGGGCTTCGACTATAGCAGCACCTCTTTTACGAATCCAGCTTCATTGACTCTCCTCCGACCCGTCCCTATAATGGCCTCCGGTTCCTGTTTTATCACCTGCCTGCACAAGCGATGACATCGTTTTCTAAGGATAATTTGACGAAACTGGTCGGTGGGTTCAAAGCCGGCTTGAAGCATGCGTTTGCCGTCACGCGTGAGCAGGACGCCCTTTCCTTGGATGACCTCGCGCTCCTGGAACGAGTCGCCGACGCAGTTATCGCGCGAGGCATGGCTGCTCCTGCTACGGTCTTTCTGGAGTCCGCCGGCCCCATGAACTTTCTCGGCAGCCAGGCGCTGCATTTTTTGACTCCCATTCTTGATCTGGCCTGCAAAACCAGTGAGATCGAACATGTCGCCCGCCTGCTTGAACGGCGTGACGCCATCCCCCGCCTGATCGCCCTCATCGAGGCCAAGTCCGCTCTTCAAGGAACCTCTCCTCGATGACCGCCTCAACCATGCCTCTTTCGGTTATTATCGCCACGGACTGCGGCAGCACCACGACCAAGGCCATTCTGATCGAGAAGGTCGGCGAGGAGTACCGGCAGACCTTCCGCGGAGAGGCCCCGACTACCGTGGAGGCGCCCTTCGAGGATGTGACGCGCGGCGTGCTCAACGCCATCGCGGAAGTCGAGGAGCTCTCCGGGCGGAAAATCCTGGACGGGGAGCGCATCATCACTCCGAGCCGGAAAGATGCCAAGACCGGAGTAGACATCTATGTGTCGACCAGCAGCGCGGGCGGCGGGTTGCAGATGATGGTGGCCGGCGCCGTCCAGAGCATGACCGGCGAGAGTGCGCAGCGGTGTGCGCTGGGAGCCGGCGCAATCGTCATGGACGTCCTGGCTTCCAATGACGGGCGGCTGCCACATGAAAAAATCGAGCGCATCCGGGCCCTCCGGCCGGACATGATCCTCCTGTCCGGCGGGACGGACGGAGGGACCGTGACCCACGTAGTGGAGATGGCTGAATACATCGCCGCAGCCGACCCGCACCCCCGGCTTGGCATGTCCTATGCTCTCCCCTTGATTTACGCGGGCAACAAGGACGCACGGGAACGGGTCAAGGACATCCTGGGGGAGAAAACCGCGCTGGTCATCACCGAGAACATCCGACCGGTGCTGGAACGAGAAAATCTGGCACCGGCCCGCAACAAGATCCATGACCTTTTTCTCGAGCACGTCATGGCTCAGGCGCCCGGCTACAAGAAACTGATTGCCTGGGCCGGGGCGCCGATCATGCCGACGCCGGCCGCGGTCGGCCTCATCATGCGAACCATCGCCAAGCGGGACCGCTTGAACCTGATCGGCGTGGACATCGGCGGAGCCACAACGGACGTCTTTTCGGTCTTCGGCGAGACCTTCAATCGCACCGTGAGCGCCAACCTCGGCATGTCCTACAGCATCTCGAATGTCCTGGCGGAAGCGGGTCTCGCGAACATCATGCGCTGGGTCCCCTTCACAATCGAGGAGCAGACGCTGCGCGATCGGATCAAGAACAAGATGATCCGGCCAACGACCATTCCTCAGACCCTCGATGAGCTCCAGATCGAGCATGCAATTGCGCGGGAAGCCTTGCGCTTGGCGCTCGTGCATCACAAGGCGCTCGCCACCGGCCTCAAGGGCGTCCAGCAGGAACGGACGATCTCCGACATCTTCGAGCAGAAGGCCTCCGGCGAGACCCTCATCGACATGCTGAAACTGGACCTGATCGTCGGCAGCGGCGGCATCCTGTCCCACGCCCCTCGGCGCATCCAATCCATGCTCATGATGGTGGATGCCTACGAGCCCTTGGGCTGTACCCATTTGTCCGTGGACAGTATCTTCATGATGCCGCACCTGGGCGTCCTGTCCACCGTGGATGAGAAGGCCGCCACGGATGTCTTCGTCCGCGACTGCATGGTCTACCTCGGCACCTGCGTCGCCCCTATCGGACAGGGGAGGGAGGGAGACAAGTGCGCCGACTACCAGATCACATTTGAAGGGGGCCGAGCGCCGGAGAGCGGAACCTTGCCGTTCGGCGAGCTGCGCCTGCTGTCCTTGGCGACGGAGGAGCGGACGAAAATCGAGCTGCGGCCGGCCAAGCAGGTGGATGTCGGGGAGGGCAGGGGCGTGCCGGTCACACGTGAGGTGAAGGGTGGAGTTGCAGGGCTCCTGCTGGATGGTCGCGGGCGGCCACTCCAGTTGCCGGCCGATCCACAGGCCAGGATCAAGGCTTTGACCAAGTGGCATCAGGCAGTTAACCTTTACCCGGAAAAGAGCTGATAGCGTATGGCATATAGCACGAAAGCAGAAGCCGCCCGCTCCAGCTTGTGCCATAAGCCATTTGCCATACGCTCTTAGACTTTATGGCGCACTCCTATACACCGGGTCTTACAGTCAGCGAGACGACGGTTCTGCGGAAGAAGCGGCTGCTGCCGATTCCCGGTACCGTCACAGCTCAGGTCGGCGATCTGGTTCAGGCTGACTCAGTCGTGGCCCAGACCAAGTTGGCCGGCAAGGTCCATGTCGTGAACGTGGCCAACCTGCTCGGCGTCGCCCCGGACGAAATCCGTGAATACTTGGTCAAGAAAGAGGGGGAGACGATCGGCCTGGATGAGGTGCTGGCCGAAAACAAACCGTTCATCAAGTGGTTCAAGACGGAGGTTCGCTCGCCGATCCAGGGTAAGGTGGAGTCTCTTTCAACCGTTACCGGCCAGATGCTGCTGCGCGAACCGCCCCGTTCCCTGGATCTCCTGGCCTATGTCGATGGGGTTGTCGTGGAGGTGCATGTCAGGCAAGGGGTCACGGTCGAGACGGACTGCAGCTTCGTCCAAGGCATCTTCGGGATCGGCGGCGAGACCTGGGGCCCGTTGGTCCTGGCGGTGAAGAGGCCGGAAGAACCGTTGACGCCTGACCGCCTCGATTCAACGATGAAGGGCAAGGTCGTCATTGCGGGCTCTTTTCTCGGAGCCGATGTGATGGCTCGCGCCAAGGAGATCGGCGTCGCAGGCTTGGTTGTGGGCGGCATCCACGACAAGGACCTTCGTGCCTTGCTGGGCTATGACCTGGGCGTCGCCATCACCGGCACCGAACGGGTCGGCTTTTCACTGATCGTCACCGAGGGTTTCGGGGTCATCCCGATGGCGGCCAAGACGTTCGGGCTCCTGTCTGCGCACGTCGGCCAGAAGGCTTGTATGTCCGGGGCGACTCAGATCCGGGCCGGCGTGATCCGTCCAGAAATCATCATTCCACGTTCATCTTCCATCTCCTCGCCCCCGCTTCGGGGGAGAGGGGCGGGTGAGGGGGCAGGGGAGGGGGAGCGAGCCGGCCTCCGCGCAGGCGACCAGGTTCGCATCATCCGGGATCCGCTGTTCGGAAAAATCGGACTCGTGCGCTCGTTGCCATCCGACCTCAGGCAAATCGAGACCGAAAGCCACGTTCGGGTCTTGGAGGTGGAGTTTCCAGACAGCACAACGGCCGTGATCCCCCGGGCCAACGTGGAGCTGATCGAAGGCTAGTGATGAATGATGAGTGCAGAGTGATGAATGAAGATTACTGAACGAAAAGAGAGATTCTCTGCAATCCGCCGATCGGCCCTGTTCTGGGTGCTGCTGGTTATCGTCGGTTTCGGCTGGAGCCCTCCGGCACTGGCAACTGAACTAACGTCGCCGAGAGAGTTCCGGGTCTTCGACACGCCGAGCGATGGAGGGGGAAGTCTCACGGTCATCTGGGCTCCCGGGGAGCATGAGGGATCAGATGTCCGCTATCAGATTCTGCTCAGACAGGCGCCAGCAGCCGCCCCTCACCCCAGCCCTCTCCCCGGAGGGGCGAGGGAACACAAAGATCTTCCTCTCCCCCAGTTTGGGGGAGAGGAGGTAGGTGAGGGGAGAGTGGTGGCCGAGTTTCCGGCCGATTCCCACTATGTCCGGGACGCCAAGTGGCCCTGGTGGACCAGACCGGCTCCGGCAGACTTTCACCAGTACGACATCAAGTCCGGCAGAGGCCTCGATCTGAAGAACGGCACCCCCTACATCGTGTCGGTGGCGACCGTGAAAGCCGGAGAAAAGGTTGACTCTCGCTCGGCCCGTGCCGTCCCGGAGCCCAATTGGATCAACTGGAATCAGGCCAACAACCTGCTGCTTGCGATCCTCTTCGGCGCCGTGGTGATGGGGTCGATCCAGTCGGCAAAACGACGGGAGATCTTTCTGCGGCGGATTCCCGGCTTGGACGCGGTGGACGAAGCCCTCGGGCGGGCGACGGAGTTGGGCAAGCCGATCCTCTATCTGACCGGCGCCGGCGACATGAGCGAGCCCTCGACGATTGCCGCAGCCGTGATCCTGGGGCGGGTCTCCAAGCGGGTGGCCGCCTACGAGACAGACCTGCTGGTGCCGCACCGGGACCCGATCGTGATGGCGGTCTGCCAAGAGATCACCAAACAGTCCTATCTGGAAGCCGGCAAGCCTGATGCCTTCAAGGAAGACTCGAACTTCTTTATCACAACCGATCAATTTAGCTATACGGCAGCGGTGGATGGGATTATGCTGCGCAAGAAGCCGGCTGCCAACTTTTTCATGGGCTCCTACTTCGCCGAAGCGCTACTGTTGACCGAGACGGGAGCGAGCACCGGCGCCATCCAGATCGCGGGAACCGATTCCGACCACCAGTTGCCCTTCTTCGTGACGACCTGTGACTATACGCTGATCGGGGAAGAGCTCTACGCGGCGAGCGCCTACCTGTCGCGGGAGCCGATTCAGGTCGGTACCCTGCGCGGGCAGGACATGGGCAAAGGGTTCATCCTGGTGGTCCTGGCGCTGGGCTCGATCCTAGCGACGGCTGGACTGTTGTTCCAAGCGGACTGGCCGATGCTTTTTCTGGACCTCTTCAAGGATTTAAAATGAATTTCTTCCGCCGACAGTTGCCTCTGCTGATCACGCTGGTAACCGGCCTCGTCTTTGCGGCCCAATACTACGTCCCACATCCGGCTTCCGAAGAGATGCTGACCAACGTCACCAAGTGGCTCCAGATCATCGGTGGCTTCGCCCTCGTGCTGGGCGTGACCAGTCTCTTCCACATCCACGCGGTCAAGATCAGGCGGAGGGAGCCGGGCTGGGGCTACAGCTTCGTCCTCTACGCGGGGATGCTGGGGACCATCGTGATCGGGCTTTGGCACAACGGTAAGGAAGTGGTCAACGGGACCATGACGGCCTTCGGCTGGATCTACAACTTCATGATGGTCCCGCTCCAAGGCACGATGTTCGCCATCCTGGCCTTCTTCATCGCGTCGGCTGCCTACCGGTCCTTCCGAGCCCGCAGCCGAGAAGCGGCCGTGCTCCTGGTTGCCGCCGTGATCGTCATGATGGGACGGGTGCCGCTGGGCGAGTATCTGGTTCCTCTGAGCGGAGACTTGACGCAATGGATCTTGAACGTCCTGAACGCGTCGGTCCGGCGGGCCATCCTGATCGGGATCAGCCTGGGAGCGGTCGCCCTGTCGCTGAAGATCATCTTCGGGATCGAACGGGCGTATCTGGGCGGCGGTAAAGAGTGACAGGTGACGGGTGACACGTGACGAGTAAAACAAAAATGAGCAGCCAAAATATGGCCCATGTTGTCACGCGTCACGCGTCACGCGTCACGGGGTTGCAATGACGTTCGCAGAGCGGATGCTGAAAATCGACCGCCGGATCATCTTCCTGGTGATCGGGCTCTGTACCTTGATTCCACTCCTCTATCCGGTGGGGCTGGCGATCAAGATCTCGCCCGAGGTCCACGGGGTCTATGACTATATCGAATCGCTGCCGGAAGGGTCTGTATTTCTCCTCTCGCTGGATTTCGACCCGGCCTCCAAGCCGGAGCTCTACCCGCAGGCGGTTTCCTTGCTGCGTCATGCCTTCAAGAAGAACCTCCGGGTCATCGGGATGACCCTCTGGCTCCCCGGCACCGGCATGGCCAACGAGGTCATCACGAGGGTGGCGGACGAGGCGGGGAAAGTCAGCGGAAAAGACTACGTCTTTCTAGGCTGGAGCCCAGGCGGCGGTTCGGTGATCATCAACATGGGGCAAGACCTTTACAAGGCCTTTCCGACTGATTACAACAACCAGCCCACCAAAGACCTGATGGTTCTCAAAGACGTCAAGACGCTCAGGGATGTCGCCTACGTCGTCAGCCTGGCGGCGGGCACGTCGGGAATTGAGACCTGGTATGTGTTCGGCAAGGACAAGTACAAATTCGAGCTGGGCGGGGGCTGCACCGGCGTCATTGCCCCAGGCCTCTATCCGCTTCTGCGCAGCGGTCAGATCAACGGCCTGATCGGCGGGTTGCGGGGGGCGGCTGAATATGAAGTATTGATCGACCAGAAGGGACGGGCGGTGGCCGGCATGGACGCCCAGTCAGCCACACACCTGGCCATCATCGTGCTGGTCATTCTGTGTAACATTTTCTATTTCATGCTCCGGAAGTCGCAGGGCCGGACCGGACAGCAGCCGGGCTGAAGCGAGGAGCCGATGCCGTTTGAAATACTCTTAGGCGCGTGGGTGGCGACGGGCTTGACCCTCTTCATCTTCACGTTCCTCTATCAGGACAACCCCCTGTTCAAACTGGCCGAACACCTGTATGTCGGGGTCTCGGTAGGGTATGCGATCGTGAAGACATACGATACGGTGCTGATCCGTCTCATCTATGAGCCGATGGTCAAACAGGGCGACTGGTCGTTGCTGATCCCGCTCGGCATCGGAACCCTGATGCTGGCCCGCTATGTGCCCAAGGCGGCCTGGCTCTCGCGCATCGCCTTCGCCTTCATCGTAGGGGTCGGGTCCGGGCTGGCGATTCCGCGCGTGATTTCCTCCTACATCCTGAAGCAAGTGGAGGATACGGTCCGGCCCTTAGCGTCCATCGTCCAAGGTAGCCCCTCCTTTACCTATGACCTGTTGAACCCGGCCAGCAACCTGAACGCGGTGGTGCTGCTGGTCGGAGTCGTGTCGGTGCTCTTCTACTTTTTCTTCTCGATCGAGCACAAAGGACCGGTTAAAGTCGCCGCGCATACCGGTATCCTGTTCCTCATGGTCGCCTTCGGGGCAGCCTTCGGCTACACGGTCATGGCCCGCATGTCGCTATTGATCGGGCGGCTGACGGACCTGATCGAGTATGCGGAACCCCGATACGGCCTGGCTTCGCTCTGGCTCCTGGCAGTCACGGTGACCCTGTTGGCAGCCTGGAGTCTGACACAGCGAGGGAAAGCAGCCCCGCCCGCCGACGGCTGAGAGCCTCTTGAAGAGAAGCATTCGCTCCAGTACCATGAACCGTCGGTGAGGGACCAGCAAGCAACATGACTGTCTCGACGAAAGATCCCAAACAGTTCCCTGTCCTGCGCAACCTCCAGTTTTCTCCCATCAAGGACAAGGAGGAGCAGTATGTGGTCCTCTGGGACCCCACAGGGCTGAGCCAGGACAAGTTGGTCCTCCCGTTGCACTATTTTTTTCTGATCCAACACCTCAACGGTGAACATTCCCTCGAGCAGATCGGAGCCCTCTACCTCAAGCGATTCGGGGAATTCCTCATGCCGGACCGGCTGGCCAAGCTGGTGGCCGACCTGGACGCCAAACTGTTTCTGGAAGGGGAACGGGTCGAATCGGCCAGGAGGGAAGCCCAGGCTGCCTATCGACTGGCACCGGTGCGTCCGGCCCTGTACGCCGGCAAGAGTTATGAAGGAGAGAAGGAGAAACTGATCGCGCAGCTCGACAACTTCTTCACCTCAAAAGAGGGACCGGACTTCAAACCCTCGGCCAATCGCGGAAAGAAGATCAAAGGCCTCGTGGCACCTGACCATGAGATCAGACAGGCAGGCCCTATTTACGCCTGGGCCTATAAAGAACTCAGGGAAGCAGAAGCGCCGGACCTTTTCGTGCTCCTGGGAACCAGCCACGCAGGCTTGGCCCAGCCCTATGCAGTGACGGACAAGGACTTTGAGACACCCCTTGGAACCGTCCAGGCTGATCGGGTAGTCCTGGATCGGTTCAAGGCCAAGGGGGGGATGCCCTTCTTTGACGAGGACCTCAGCCATAGACATGAACATTCCATCGAGTTTCAGCTCCCGTTTCTTCAACAGACTGTGGGGACAAAGAGGCCCTTCACGATCGTTCCGATCCTCTGTTCCTTCTCACCCACCTGCCTGAGCGATCCCCAGCTTGCCCAGACGGGCAAACAGGTGGAGACCTTCATCCGAGTCTTGAAAGAGGCCCTGGCTGAATCAGGGAAAGAAGTCTGTCTGATCGCCAGTGGAGAATTGGCCCATATCGGGATGCGCTATGGAGACCCGGACCCACCCACCGACTTTTCGTTCCACAAGTGCATGCAGACCGACTTGGAAATGCTGAAGCCTGTGGAGGAGCTCAAGCCCGATGCCTTTGCCCAGTTCATCCAGAAGGAGCAGGACAGCCGACGCATCTTCGGCTTCGCGGCGATCTATACGCTCCTCAAACTGATCCAAGCGGAAAAGGGGCAGGTGCTTCGCTACGACCGGGGGATCACGGACCAGTACAATTCGACGGTGACGTACGCCAGCATGGCCTTCTTTTAATACGATGAGCAAATGGCTTATAGCTTATGGCCGATAGCCTGAAGTTTCGTCTCGGCCATATGCCATAGGCCATATGCTCTTGGCTCTACACCCGGAGGTCTCCTGGCATGGCCAAGTTCTATACAGAATTGAATGACGGGCTGCGCCAGTTCATCGCGGCGCAGCACGTATTCTTTAACGCCTCGGCTCCGAACGAGGGGCGCATCAACGTGTCGCCCAAGAGCCTCGACACGTTCCGCATCCTGAGCGACAAGCAGGTGGCCTACCTGGACCTGACGGGCAGCGAGAACGAGACGGCTGCCCACGTCGCCGAGAACGGGCGGCTGACACTCATGTTCTGTAGCTTTGAGGATAAGCCCTCAATCCTGCGTCTCTACGGGAAGGGGCGGGTCGTCAACTCACGCGACCCCCAATGGCAGGAACTGCGCCGCCATTTCCCAACGATCCCCCGGTGAACGACAGATCGTCCTGCTGGACATCGAATCGATCATGACCACCTGCGGGTTTGCCGTACCTCTTTACGATTACAAGGGGCAGCGCACCCTGTTGCCGGACTGGTCCTGCAAGATGGGCGAGGAGCGGTTGGAGGAATACCGGCGCGAGAGGAATCTCAAGAGCATCGACGGGCTGCCGACGTACCTGGATGAGCAGCCATCGGAGTAAGCCGCAAGAGGGGAGGCATGCACTACCTGTTGTTCTACGAGAAGGGGCAGGATTACGCAGCACGTCAGGGGCCTCTGCAAGCGCCCCATCTGGCCTATGTGCAGGCAGCCGTCCGCCGTGGCGAGCTGATCCTGGGCGGGTCCTTGGGCGATCCGCCGGACGGGGCAGCGGTTCTCCTGTTTAAAGCCGACTCTCCGGCCGTCGCCGAGGCCTTCGCGAAGGCGGACCCCTATGTGACTCATGGGGTGGTCAGCCGGTGGTGGGTGCGGGCTTGGGAGACGGTGGTGGGCGAGGGCGCGGCTGTCCCGTTACCCGATTAGGAGAAGAGCTAATAGCGTATGCTTATAGCCGATGGAAGAACCGGTCGCTCGTGCTATTAGCTATTTGCTATATGCTCTTGCGGCTCTACTCTTTGACCGTCACCGTCATCTCCACCGGTTCGAGCGGGTTGTCCTGCTCGTCGCGTGGCAGGTTGACGATTTTGTCGATCACGTCCAAGCCCCGATAGACCTCGCCGAAGACTGTGTAACGTCGGTCCAAGCCGCCACAGTCCACCGCGCAGATAAAAAATTGCGAGCCGCTGTCGTTGAAATCCCTGGTGCTGTTGCTCTCGCGTGGCATCTTGGCCATCGACAGGGCGCCGCGTTTGTGAGGCCAGTCGCTCGGCTCCGGGTTGAGAAAATAGCCGGGCCCTCCGGTGCCGTGCAGGTTCCGGTCCGGATTCTTGCTAATGGGATCGCCCCCTTGGATCATGAATCCCGGAATGACTCGATGGAATCTGAGCCCGTTGAAAAAGCCCATCTTGGCCAGCGCGATGAAGTTATCGACGTGGCGAGGGGCGGCGTCCGGGTAGAACTTGACCAGCATGTCCCCGAACTTGGTCGAGATGACCGCTCGGGGGTTCTTCTTCTGAAACTGCATGACGGAAGACATGGCGGCAATCTACCAGCAGGGAATTGAGTTTCGCAACCCCTGACGCATCACTCATTACCCATCACCCATCACCCTTCACGAATCCGCAGCCCGTCATCCGGCCTGATCCCCAGCCACAAGAGCCCGCCGAGCAGCGCGACCGCGGCGGCGACGCCCAGTGCGGCGGCCCAGCCGACCTGATCGGCCAGCCAAGGGGTCAGCGTGGGGGAGAGGGTTCCGCCGAGGTTCGCACCGGTATTCATGATGCCGGACAGGGTGCCGGCATGCGGCTTGGAGAGGTCCACGGTGGAGGACCAATAGGCGCCGACCGTAAAGTAAAGCCAGCCGGCGCCGAGGGAAAGCAGGGCCAGAGCCAGGAACGGTACCTCCGCTGAAGCCCCCAGCAAGATGGCCAGGGCCGCCAGCAGCATCCCGCCGGCACCCACGATGGCCCGTCCCCGGTTGATCCCCAATCTGACTGTCAGCCTGTCTGTCGCCCATCCACCGAGCGGACAGAAGATCGTCACCGCGATAAAGGGGCCTGCGGCAAACAGGGCTCCCCGTAGAAGGCCGAAGCCCCGCACGTTCACCAGATACAGATAAAACCAAGAGAGGTAGACATAGGCCACATAGCCGAGGCAGCTATAGCTTAAGACGAGCCACCAGACGGTCGGAGTCCGTGCAAACAGGCGCCAGGGTACCGGACCGACAGGGGAAGGTTCATCTAGCTTGCGCGACCCTTCGATGAGCGCCGCTTCCGCCTCGTTCACGCGAGGGTGCTGTGCCGGCCGGTCGGTCGCATACCAATACCAGATTCCGGCGACCAACAGACCCAGCAAGCCTGCCGCATAAAAAGGGGCTTGCCAGCCATAGTTGACCATGAGCCAGGCGGTGAGCGGAGGCGTGAGCGCGGAGCCGAGGCCCAAGCCTCCGATCGTAATGCCGATGCCGAGCCCTCGTTCGCCGGACGGCAGCCAGTTGGCCACCGCGCGGTTGAAATTCGGAAGGGCCGCCGCTTCGCCCGCGCCGATCAGGAACCGGACCAGGATCAACGACCCCAAGACGCCGACCAACCCGACAGTCGGCAGGGTGGCCGCCACGGCCGTGAGCGCGGTAAAGGTGGACCACCAGATCACCGCCAGGGTCAGCACCTTCCGCGGACCCCAGCGATCCCCCAGCCAGCCGCCGGGAATCTGGAAAAGGGCATAGCCGAGCACGAAGGCAGAAAAGACTTGCCCCATTTCCAGGTCGGTGAGCCCCAGTGCCGGCATCATCTGCCGGGCCGTCACCGAGATGTTGACCCGGTCGATGTAGGTGACGACGCTGATTGCGACAAGGAGGGCCAGGATCACCCAACGGGTGCGGGACGGGGCAGCAGCCATGGTTTTTCTCTTCTCCGGCGGACTGTCGCAGGGAGTCAGGTTTCGCAGGGCTTGTAGTCTGCCGCTGCAGGCCCTGTCAAGAGCGAGGGCACGCGTCTGGATTTCCTCCAGGCATTTCGGTAAGATACTAGCGTCTTTTGGTTTTTTAGGCGCCCTTCCTACGCCCCCCTGAGCAGCATTCGGAGTGGGCCCTGGTTCGGAGGAGGAATGAGGGTTCGTCCCAGGCCGTTGCTGCTGGGCCTTCTGGCCGTCCTGCTCGCCGCCTTTGTCCTCTTTTCAGTCTTCTACGATCCGGAAGCCCTGAAAGCCCACTTCATCACGCAAATCGAGCAACAGCTCGGCCGGAAAATTGAAGTCGGCGCAGCCAACCTCAGCCTGTTCCCCCGCATCCGCCTCGACCTTTCCGATGTGGTGATCCGCGAGCTCGATCCGTCGCGCGCCTTCTTTAAAGCCAAAAAAGTCGAGCTGGTGTTGCGCTCGACGCCGCTCTGGCGCCTGCGCGTGGTTGTGAAACGACTGTACATCGACCAGCCGCACGTGGAACTGCGGCGTGACGCCGGAGGACGTTGGAACTTTTTAGCCACCGTCCCCGCCATGGACAAGGCAACAAAGGAAACACCTGAAGGCGGCAATCCGTTCAGCTTGATCCTCCTCATTCAGGAAACGACACTGGCCGGAGGAGAGCTTTCACTGGTGGATGATTTTCGACCGGACGGAACCAGATCGCTGCAACTCAAGGCCCTCGACGCCGTCATGCTGACCGGCGCGAAGGAGTTTCTCGTGGACCTGCGGCTCACCGCCGCCATGCCGGCCGAACAGGGAGCCTCCTCCCTGTCTTTGGTCGGAAAAGTTACTCGCTTCGAGTCGCCGGTTCGTTCCGCTGCCACGAGCCTGGAGGGACCGAGGCCGTCCGTCCAGTTCCAAGGCCAGGCGGAAGCAAAGAATGTCGACATCCGGCCGATGGCCGATTTTTTCGGACCCAGACCGGTCCCGGATGTCCAAGGCGCAGCCGACCTCCGCAGCACGATCCGCCTGACGCCGGGCGTGGGCGGATACGATCTCGTGCTTTCGGAGATGGCCCTCGACGTAGGCCGCTTGTCGCTCCGAGGACAGGCCAGTCTTTCCGGCCTCATGACGGCTCAGCCTACGTTCTCGCTCACGTTTTCCTCGTTGCCGGTCCAACTCGCTGAACTCCTTGCGCGGTTTCCGGCCGAATGGGTGCACCCTCAGCTTGCGACGATCATAGCGGATCGAGAGATCTCCGGTACCGTCGAAGTGGTGTCGGCTTCGCTCACCGGCACAACCAAGCCGGAACTGCGAGCGGCTCTGACCGGAGAATTTCGCCTGCAACAAGGCCATGCGTTGGTGGGAAGCGATCGGACTCCGATCGAGAACGTGACCGGCGTCATCGTCGCCGAGTCCAATCGCATCCGCATCACAGAGCTCTCCGGACAGTACGGTGACATGGTCGTGACCGGCGGCAAGGCCACGGTGTCCTTTCTTGACGCAGGGCCCTGGCTTGATCTTGATGTGGCGGGGAGCATGGCAGCAGCGGACTTGGCTTCTTTCCTGGCCCGCACGATCAGCCCAGGGCCTGCGACTAAAACCCTGACCGGCCTGCGAGAGGTTCAAGGCAACACCGCCGTCACCTTCAGATTGGCCGGGGCCCTGAGCGGGCTCGGTGGTCTCAAGTTCATCGGTGGAGAAGTGGTGGCCCAGAACGTGAGCTTCCGGAGCCGGCTCCTCCGTGATCCGGCCGCGGAGGTCAACGGCCGGGTGATCTTCTCTCCCAAGAGCATCGAACTGGACGGGGTAAGTGGCCGACTGGGACAAGGCCGCCTCGAGCTTCAAGGCGCCATTGCCATCGAAGCAGCCCCGCTCTTTAAAGATTTTCACCTGAGAGCCAGCGCTGACGCGGCGCAGATCCTGAGAGAACTCCCAGCCTTAAAAATCCCTGATAAGACTCTGCAGGGGATCATCGGTGCCATCGTCGATCTGTCCGGTCCCGCCGCGGCCCCGCGGATTAAGGCTGAAGTGGAGCTCAAAGACGCGGCGTTGCATTTCTCCGAGTCGCTGCGGAAACCGGCCGGGTCGCCGGCCTCTTTGAAGATCGAAGCTAAACTTTCACCCATGAAACAACTCGCCATCGAACGGCTGGAGCTGCACTTGCCTCCTTTTCGCCTGACAGGAAAGGGGTCCCTCCAGCTCGGTGCCAGGTTCGCAGTGGAGGCGTCGATCGTCTCCGGGCCTGCGTCGCTGGCCGGCTTGCCTCCGGGCATTTCGCTGGGCAACCTTGATGCCGGCACCGCCGAGCTTACTTTGGACATCAAGGGGAGGGGCACGAGTTGGAAAACGTGGCAGTATAGCGGGTGGATCGCCCTCACGGGTGGTCGCCTCAGGTCGAAGGAGTTGGACGCTCCTGTGTCCGATATCTATTTGCGCCTGCAGTTGGTGCGGGGCGGAGCAGACGTCAAGCGGCTGGCGTTCAAGGTCAAGGACAGCGACATCAGTCTGTCCGGCTCGATCAGGAACTGGGACAGGGCGCCGGCCATCACCCTGCAGGTACTGTCGTCGCAGCTCGATATCGACCTGCTGATTCCCAAAGGCGAGCGGTCGCCGGTGCGGGATGCTCTGGAGGATTTGGCTGCGTCCGGCCGGTTGGTTGCAATGGTCACCATCGACCGTGGGTATTATAAGGCTCTCAGCCTGCGCGGGCTCTCGACGCAAGTCAACATCCGGGAGAGCACAGTGACGCTGGATAACCTGGTCGGAGAGGTCGACGGGGGACCCTTCGAGGGGAGGTTGAAGGTCCTTTTACCGAAGCTCAAGCCGGCCGATGTGCAAGCATCTTTCCGAATTAGAGGGGTCCGCTATGAAAAGATCCTTCGCCTTTTCGGGGACGAGCGACGGGTGGTGACGGGCGACCTGTCCGCGAGCGGGACCTTGCAAGGGAATGGCCGTGATCCCAAGGGAACCCTGCATAGCCTCAACGGGAAGGCGAACCTATCGATTACGCAGGGGCGCATTTACAAAGGGACCGTTGTCGCCAAAATCCTCACGATCCTCAACCTCCCGACCCTGTTACAGGGGAAAGTCGATTTGAGCAAGGATGGCATGCCCTTCGACACAGTCTCCGCCACCTTGACGGTCGCAAATGGAATCGTGACCACGGAGAACTTCCTGGTCGATAGTCCTGTCCTCAAGATCACCGGAGCCGGCAACTACGATATAACGCACGATCAATTGAATGCCGTGACTGTGGCCAGTCCGCTGGGATCTTATACAAAGTTGCTCCAGAGCATCCCGCTCTTCGGCAAATTGTTCGCCGGAGAACGGCAGGGATTCACCACCGCTTTTTTTGAAGTAACCGGGCCATTCAAGGACCCGCAGGTCGACTATATGCCCTTAAAGTCATTCGGCACCGGAGTGACCGGACTGGCCCAGCTGGCCTTCGATCTGCTCAAAAATACGGTTATGCTCCCGAAAGAACTGATCACGCCGAGCGATGAGTCGCCGACCTCACCTGAAACTTCCCCACCGCCGGCCACCGACAAGGCCACGCAACCAGCTCCCCTTAGCGTCCCGGCGCCAGCCGCTCCGTAGTCTTTTCCCGGTCCGTGCCTTGACCCTCATGGCCTCGCATGCTAGCATTCAACCATCTACGAGTTTTCCTTCACGTTCACCCGCCTACGCAGGAAGCCACGGCTGCCCGGCCTTCGTAGCCGACGCTACTTCGGCGGAGTAGGCTAAAGCCGTGGATGAATGCGGAGCGGGTGTCCTCCGAAGCCTCGGCGAAGGAGGACAAGCTTCGGCGGGTTTCGCCGAAGCCAAGTGGAGGGACGACGGCTGCCCGGCCTTCGCAGCAAAGCTGCTTCGGTGGAGTAGGCTAAAGCCATGGGGCTCCACTCGATCAGGCATCTCAGCAGGCCTGTCCGCCGGTCCTCCAAGGAGAGTCGATCGTGACGCTAGAGCAAGCCACGCTCATGATCGCGGCCAGCGAGTCGGACTCCAACCTCTATTACGCCACTCGATTTATCGCGCCGGATCCTTTTATCTTCATCGAGATCAAGGGCGAGCGGCTGCTGGTGATGAGCGATCTGGAGATGGATCGGGCGCGAAGCCAGGCGTCGGTGGATCGTGTCTTGTCCTATTCCGAAATCGAACGCCGGCTGCGCACGCAAGGGGTGAAGGATCCGGGGCCGTCCGAGGTGATCCATACAGTGCTGCAAGACGAGAGGGTGGCCCGGCTGCTGGTGCCGGGCAATTTTCCCTATGCCCATGCAGCCAGGCTCCAGGAACTCGGCTACCGGCTCGACACGAAAAAGGAGCCGTTCTTCGAGCGGCGCGCCGTCAAGACGAGCGAAGAGGTCCGTCATATTGAAGCCACCCAACGAGCCGTTGAAGAGGCCGTGGCTGCCGCCCATGACGCCTTGCGCGGGGCCACTCCACGTGAAGAGGTCCTGTGGCTGGAGGGCGAGCCGCTGACCTCGGAGCGGATCAAGAAATTGATCAACGTGAAGCTGATGGAGCGGGACTGTGTCGCCCAGCACACGATCGTGGCGGGAGGGGAGCAGGCCTGCGATCCCCACCAGGAAGGGAGCGGACCGCTGCCGGCTAACCGGAGCATCATCTTCGACGTGTTCCCGCGCTCCGGCCAATCACGCTATTTCGCCGACATGTCCCGTACGGTCGTCCGAGGAAAGCCCTCGCCGGAACTCAAGAAGCTGTACCAGGCCGTCAAAGATGCCCAGGAGGAGGCCATCACCAAGATCCGCGACGGGGCCGACGGGGCCAAGATCCATCAAGGGATCTGCGAGCGGTTCGAGGCGGCCGGGTACCTGACCGGCCTCGTGAACGGGCGGATGCAGGGCTATTTTCACGGGACCGGGCACGGAGTGGGGCTGGACATCCATGAGCCACCCCGCATCAGTCGCACCGGCTCGCCCTTGCAGGAAGGGCACATCGTCACCGTCGAGCCGGGGCTCTATTATCCAGGCCTGGGAGCGGTCCGCATTGAAGACATGGTCCTGGTCACCAACGACGGCTGCCGCAACCTCACGGATTTCCCCAAAACCTTCGAGTTGGAGTAAGTTGTCAGTGGTCAGTCTTCAGTCGTCAGTGCTTCGGACCGAACTGTCAACTGATCACTGATAACTGCAAACAGTCTCTATGCGCCTGACCTTCACCATCACACGCTTTAATCCCGAAACGGACGCCCGGCCGCACGAGGAAGACTACCGCCTCGAAGTCGGACGCGGCATGACCGTCTTGGAAGCCTTGATTCGCATCAAGAACGAACAGGACGGGTCGCTGTCGCTCCGCTACTCCTGCCGCTCTGCAATCTGCGGTTCCTGCGCGATGGAAATCAACGGAGCCGAAAAACTCGCCTGCCGTACGTCGGTTCGTAAGGAACTGGAGCGGCGCGGACGGATCACGGTCGCGCCTCTCCGCAACCTGCCGGTCATCAAGGACCTGGTCGTGGACCTGTCCTCCTTCTGGGACAAGATCCAGGAAGTGACCCCCTGGCTCTCGGCGCCCCGCCAGAGTCACATGGCACACCCATCGAGCCAGATGACGCTCCTGCCGGGCAGCTATCGGTTTCACAATGTGGATGCCTGCATCATGTGCGGCGCCTGCGTCGCAGCCTGCACGGCCCATGAGGTCTCACGCGCGTTTCTGGGTCCGGCGGCTCTGGCCAAGGCGGACCGGTTCATGGCCGATCCACGGGAACCCCAGGCGATGAAGCGGGCACGCCTGGGTTCATTAGAAACAGAACACGGGATCTGGGACTGCACCCGCTGCAATTTCTGCGTCGAGGTCTGTCCCAAGGACGTGAAGCCGATGGAAGCCATCATTCGCCTGCGGCACGCCGCCCTCGAGGCGGGACTCGTCTCGACCGGCGGCGCCCGCCACGTCATCGGATTCTTCCGGCTCATCCAGCGTCAGGGACGGCTCAACGAGGCCCTGATGCCGCTGAAAGTCGTTGGGTTCAGCCTGATGCGGCTCCTGCACATTCTCCCGTTAGGCATCCGGATGTGGCTCAAAGGCAAAGTCCCCAACCCGTTGGCTCAGCCTATCGTCGGCATCGCTCAGGTCCGTGCGATCTTTGCCTCGGCTCAGCGACCCTCCAAGGCATCCTGAACGAACCGCATGGCTCCATTCAGATTTCTTGAAGAGGTCGCGCTGGCGGACGCGGCGTTCGAAGCCACGGGGGACACTCCCTCCGATCTGTTTCAGGCTGCCGCGCAGGCGGTCATCGAGACCCTGGTGAACCCGGCAACGCTCCTCCCCACCTGCCGGAAAACCATCGAGCACCGAGCGCCCGATCTGCCTGCCTTGCTCTTCGACTGGCTCTCCGATATCGTCTACCTGAAGGACGCAGAAGGACTGCTGTTCAAAGACACAACCGTGGTCGTGCAGTGCGACCGGTCCGACGGAAGCTGGACGCTGCACGCCACCCTGGCCGGCGAGCCGATTGATCCAGCCCGCCATGAGCTGCGGGCCGACGTGAAGGCGGTCACCAAACACCTGTTCGATGTCCGGCAGGACGGTCGGCGCTGGGTGGCACGGGTCGTACTGGATATTTAAAACCGTGATGCGTGATCAGTGATGGGGGAGTGCGATGAAGCTGAACACTGCCATGACGGTCAACAGGATCTCTGACGAGGTCTGGGAAATCCCAGTCACGGAGAAGCCGGGCATGGTCGTGCCAGCGCGGATTTACGCCACCGAACAGATCCTGACCAGCATGGACAGCGGAGTCTTCGAGCAGGTAACCAATGTCGCCTGCCTCCCCGGCATCCGCCGCTACGCCCTCTGCATGCCGGACGGCCATTGGGGCTACGGATTTCCGATCGGCGGGGTGGCGGCGTTCGATCCCCATGAAGGGGTCATCTCGCCGGGCGGAGTCGGGTACGACATCAACTGCGGCATGCGACTGATCCGCACGGACCTCACGCTGGAGGATGTCAGACCACGCCTGGAACCATTGATGACCGAGTTGTTCCGGAAAGTCCCGGCCGGAGTCGGTTCCACCGGCTTCGTGCGGGTCAATCGGCAAGAGTTTGAAGAGGTCATGCGCAAGGGCGCCCGTTGGTGCGTGGCGCGGGGCTACGGCTGGCAGCAGGACTTGGAGCGAATCGAGGAACAGGGGTGCATCCCCGGCGCCGACCCGTCCAAGATCAGCGACCAGGCTGTGAAGCGCGGCATCAACCAGCTCGGCACGTTAGGGTCCGGCAACCACTACCTGGAAGTCCAGGTGGCCGCCCAGGAACGGATCTTCGATCGGGAGACGGCCGCGAAGCTGGGGGTCACCGGCCATGATCAGATCGTGGTCATGGTGCACTGCGGGTCACGCGGTTTTGGACACCAGGTGGCAAGCGACTACCTCAAGGTCTTCGAGAAGGCCATGCCACGCTACGGCATCTCCGTCAAGGACCAGCAACTCGCCTGTGCGCCCTTCCGTTCCCCGGAAGGGCAGGACTATTTCGCGGCCATGAACTGCGCGGCCAACAGCGCCTTTGCCAACCGACAGGTCATTACCCACCAGATCAGGGAAGCCTTTTCTTCGGTATTCGGCCGGCCGGCCGAAGCCATGGGCATGGAGATCGTCTACGACGTGGCCCACAACATCGCCAAGGTGGAACGGTACGAAGAGGGAGAGCTGGTCGTCCATCGGAAAGGCTCCACGCGGGCCTTTGGACCCAACCGCCCGGAACTGCCGGACCGCTATAAAGAGACAGGACAACCGGTGATTTGCGGCGGTTCCATGGAGACCGGTTCCTATCTCCTCGTGGGGACCGACCGGGCCATGCACGAGACGTTCGGGTCCACGATGCACGGCTCGGGCCGGACCATGTCGCGCGCCCAGGCGAAGCGGTCGATACGAGGCGAGCAGTTGAAGAAAGATATGGCGCAGCGCGGGATTATCGTCAAAGCCGTCTCGATGTCCGGTCTGGCCGAAGAAGCCGGCTTTGCCTACAAAAATATTTCCGATGTGGTCGAGACCGTAGACCGGGCCGGGATCACCAGAAAAGTGGCGGAGCTGCGTCCGATCGGGAATATCAAGGGGTAACGGAGTGCTGCTGAGGCCGGGCCTATTGCTTCTTTTTTCCCTGGCTGCCTGTGCCCACGCGGTCACGCTCACGAATGTGCGCGACGGCACTGAAGCCACAGGGACCCATCATCCTTGGAGTCAGTCGATTCAGATCATCCTGCCGTCAGGCGAACGGTGCGAAGGCCGATATCAGACACTGACGACCAAGACGCTAGGGGAGGTGTCCCTGTTTTACCGGTCGCACGTAGGCACGATCCTGGGACGTAATACGGTGGAACGGTTTCATGGGTATGCCCGCCTGACGGGAGAACAGGGCACCGTAGTCGAGGTCGTCTTTTCCAGCGGATGGACCGGAGGCGGCTTCGGTGTGGCCAAGGCCAGCTCCGGCGAGGAATATAGAGTGACCTTCTAGTGCATACGTTTCTTTGGCAGAACTCCATGACTGCATCGCGTCCGACCACGCATGTCCTCTCTGCCATGACCCTGTTGTGTGCACTCTTTCTGGCTGGCAGCCTGGCTCAGGCCAGACACACGCCGGGAGAAATTTTTGTGCCGCTGGGTCACGCAGGAGGGATCGAGGCCGTGGCGTTCTCTCCGGACGGGCAATGGGCCCTGTCGGGCAGCGAGGACCAAACCCTCAAACTCTGGGAAGTGGCCACGGGGCGTGAGGTGCGGACCTTCAGCGGCCATGTCCAGGCGGTGACATCGGTCACCTTTTCCCCCGACGGCAAGTGGGCCCTGTCCGGAAGCTACGATCGGACCCTCAAGCTGTGGGACGTCGCGACGGGACAGGAACTGAGGACCTTCACCGGCCATGCCGAAGGGGTCTGGGACGTGGCCTTCTCACCGGACGGCAAGCAAGCTGTGTCGGCCAGCTATGACCAGACGCTTAAGCTTTGGGACGTCGAGACCGGACAGGAGATCCGCACGTTCAGCGGCCACACAGGCGGAGTGGGGGCCGTGGAATTTTCGCCGGACGGAAAATGGATCATCTCCGCGAGCGTGGACCAGACGATGAAGCTCTGGGACATCGCGACAGGGAGAGAAATCCGCACCCTCAGGGGCCATTCGCAAGCGGTGCGGGATGTCCTCTTCTCCCCGGACGGCAGGTGGGTCCTCTCGAGCAGCGAGGACCAGACCCTCAAGCTCTGGGAGGTCGCCACCGGACGAGTGGTCCAGACCTTCGCCGGCCATGTCCAAGGAATACGGGACGTGGCCTTCTCGCCCAACGGGCAGTTGGTTGCGTCCGCGAGTGAAGACCAGACGCTCAAGCTCTGGGACTTGAAGACCGGGCACGTCGTGCGGACTCTGAGCGGTCATAGCGAGCCGGTACGGGATGTCGTCTTCTCGCCTGATGGAAAGTGGGTCCTGTCCGGGAGCGAGGATCAGACGATCCGCCTGTGGGACGCGGCTACGGGAGGGGAGGTGCGGATTTTCAGCGGGCAGTTGCGGGAGACGCGAGATGTGGCCTTCTCGCCGGATGGACGCTGGGCCTTGACCGGTAGCCGGGACCGTACCTTGCGGCTCTGGGAGATCTCCACCGGACGGGCCTTGTGGACCCTCCGTGGACACGATCGCGTGGTCACGGCTGTGACCTTCTCGCCGGACAATCGGTGGATCCTGTCCGGGAGCGAGGACCGGACCCTCAAGCTGTGGGACATGGCGACGGGCCGAGAACTGCGCACCTTCCGCGGGCATACCTGGGGGATTACAGACGTGGAATTCTCCCCCGATGGGCGCTGGGCCTTGTCCGGGAGCGGTGACCAGACCCTCAAGCTGTGGGAGGTCACGACAGGCCGGGAAGTTCGGACTTTCTACGGCCATGCACAGGCGGTGTGGGATGTCGCGTTTTCACCGGATGGACGCCGGGCATTATCCGGGAGTGAAGACCAGACGATCAAGCTCTGGGACCTTGCCACGGGACGCCTTGTGAAGACATTCAGCGGCCACACGCAAGCGGTGCGGGATGTTCAATTTTCCCCGGACGGGAAGTGGATCCTCTCCGGGAGCGTGGACCGGACGCTCAAACTCTGGGAGGTCGCCACCGGCCGAGAGGTGCGGACCTTCGAGGGTCATGGAGGGGGTGTCTGGGATGCGGCCTTCTCTCCCGATGGACGATGGCTCTTATCCGGGAGCGAGGATCAGACGCTCAAGCTCTGGGACGCGGGGACAGGGCAGACCTTGCGCACGTTCAGCGGCCACGCAGCAGTGGTGGCCGCCGTCGCCTTTTCAAAAGACGGACAATCGGCTCTCTCAGGAAGCCTGGACGGAACGCTCAAGCTCTGGGAAATCAAGACCGGCAACCTGATCGCCACGCTGGTGGGGTTTCGGGACGGGGAATGGGTGGTCATGACCCCGGAAGGCTATTACAATGCGTCGGTGGATGGGGATCAGCACTTGAACCTCCGCATCGGCTCCCACGTTTACGGCGTCGACCAGTTCCGGGCCACTTTCTACCAGCCGTCGATCGTCGAAGCCGCGTTGCGTCTGGGCGATAGCCAGAAGGCCCTCGCGGAAGTTCTGGGCGGTCGTCGCGACTTGCTTCAGGGTGTGGTCCTCCACACAATCGAGCCCCCTTCTGTGGTGATCAAAGCGCCTGGGAATGGCACGAGCCTGCCCACGCTGACTCCCACTCTTTCCATCCACGTCGAGGACTGGCATCAACCCATCCGCTGGCTGAGGGTCTACGTCAATGGGAGACGGATTACCGGACGGAACAACGAGGCCGGTCCCCAGGCAAATGGGGGTGCGCCGGTGGCATTCAGCTATCCGATTCCGGAAGGGCGAAAGACGCTGGACCTCGATATTCCGGTCCGCCTGGAGCCGGGTGAGAATCTGGTGAAAGTCGTGGCCTTCAACGGGTTGGCCGAAACAGGCGTGACCAGCCGCTTCACCGTCCCTATGATCCAACCTGCGCAACAGGACAAACAGACTCTGCCCAGACTGTGGATTCTCGCCGTGGGGGTCAACGTCTATCAGGACCATGAGCTTCCGTCCCTCTCCTATGCCGAGGCCGATGCGGATGCACTGGTACAGACCCTCACCACGCAACAGGGGAAGCTTTTTCGGGAAGTCCGGTCCCTGCGCCTCACCGATCACGGCCCCCTCAAACCGACCCATGACAACATCTTCAACAACCTTCCCTACCTGGCCCAGGCCGGAGAAGAAGATGTCCTGCTGATTTTTTTGGCGGGACATGGGCTTACCAACGAGCAAGGGGAGTTCTCGTTCCTCCCCAGCGACGCGGTGGTCCAGCAGGGGGGCACGATGCTCCCATCGCGGACGGTACCCTGGCGCAACCTGGCGACCGTGTTGGACCTCCCGGCCAGGAAGCTGTTCGTGACCGACACCTGCCACCTCGAAGGCTTCAAGGGCAACAAGGACCGTGCCGTGGACAATGACCGATTGGTCAAGGATCTCCAAGAATTTAACGCCACGATCATCACCGCCTGCCACCTGCGGGAGATCTCACGCGAAGACGAGCGGGCAGGACATGGCCTGTTTACCTTCTCCTTGCTCAAGGGGCTCAGCGGAGCAGCGGATCTGAACGGAGATCGCTCCGTCACGGTCACGGAATTAGGCAGCTACCTTTCAGAAGCTCTCCCGCTCTTGACGAACGGGGCTCAGTATCCGACGATCTACATCCCTCCCGGGTATGCCACCCTTCGCATGACCGTTTTGGAATGAGAAAGTCTCACGCCGTGAGCCGTACCAAAACCGGGGCGGCCGGAAAGCTGGGAAGAGAAAGCGCGCATTCGAAGATGACCTAGTCAGGCGGGTTTGGCTAATATAGAGCTGGACCTATCCCGTATTTGTCTTGAAGCCTGCTGCTCGCACCGTGAGGAATTCATGCCGCTGAAATACGCGCTCTATCCAGGCTGCGCCGCAAAGGGCGCTACGCCGGAACTGTACCAGTCCACGATGGCGATCATCGGACGCCTCGGGATCGAGGTCGTGGAGTTGGGGGCTGCCTCCTGCTGCGGGGCCGGGGTGGTCGGGGAGGCTGATCCGGACGTCGCCCTGGCGCTAAATGCCAGGACCTTTGCTCAAGCCGAGCAACTGGGTCTGGACGTGATGACCATCTGTGGGACCTGCCAGGGAGTGATGGGGGCTGCCAACAAACGGCTGAAGCAGGAATCGGGGTTGTTGGAACGGACGAACCGCCTCTTGCAGCAGGACGGCATTGCCTACCGCGGCACCGTCCAGGTCAAACATCTCCTCTGGATCGTGGTTCGGGAAGTGGGGCTGGCGAAGCTGGCCTCACTGGTGCGGGTCCCGTTCGATGATCTCCGGATTGCCCCTTTCTACGGCTGCTACATCCTCCGGCCCTCGTGGGACCTCGGATTCGACGATCCGGAAAATCCCACCTCCCTGGAAAAAGTCATCCAAACGGTCAAGGGTACGCCGGTGCCCTATGCGGGACGGACTAAATGCTGCGGCTTCCCGATTATCCTGGAGAAGGAAGCGATTGCTATGGCTATGGCTGGCGCGAATATGAAGGAAGCCAAGGATGAGGGAGCCGATTTCATGGTCACGCCTTGTCCGCTCTGCCATATGAGTCTGGACATCTATCAGGAACGGGCGGGCCAGGCGGTCAAGACGAACCTGAACTTGCCCATCCTACACTTACCTCAGTTGCTCGGCTTGGCCATGGGCGTCCCGGCCAAGGACCTGGGCCTCTCGCGCCATCTCGTGCCGGTTGATTCGATCATCAAAACTATCGAAAAACGACGGGCTGAGCCAACGCCAGTCCAGTAGGGAGTTATTGATATGAAGGTCATTAATCTTTCTGATTATCATCGGTTTAGCCATGAGAAGATGAAGAAGAACAATATCTTTCAGACGCCGAGGTTTTTTTGCGATATCTATTGTTTTGAGCCGGGGCAGGAGCAAAAAGGGCACGTGCACGGGGAACAGGACAAAGTCTACCTGGTGTTGGAAGGGCAGGGCACGTTCAAAGTCGGGGCTGAAGAAAAGGTCCTGGGTCCGGGCGAGGGAACGATAGCTCCTGCGGGCGAGGAGCATGGAGTCTTTAACCATACGAACGGGCGGCTGAAGGTGCTGGTTTTTGTCGCCCCGAACCCGTGAATCGCGGGCGTTGACAGCAAGGGCTCTGGCAACGTCTCGGCTCGCACGCTTCACGCTACTCGGATAACGGAATAGCCACGCTGATCGCTCCCGCTGCTTCACCTTCCCGATGCCCTTCCTTCCGATAACCCGAAATGTCGATCTCTCCTTTTGGCGTTCCATGACAAACAAGGCAGTCTTTCTTATGGTAGAGCGGAAGCATTAAACGTAGGGTCTTGCCGCCGTTCGTCACTTCACTGAGAACTTGCTGTCCTTCCCTCGGGTAGTCCGGTGCGGCGAACTTCCGGAGGATGCGCGTCTCGAATTCGTCCGGAGCATTGTTCGGATTCCGGTAATCCAAGGCCGTCTGCTTCAGCAGCACATGATTGCGTTGAGAGAATTTCTGGCTCGTCCAGGTTCCCCATGTAGCCGGGATGACGTTCTTGTACCCGAGAAATCTTTCATTGATGATCGCCTGCTTTCCGTCAATGACTTCTTGGCCCGCGGCCAACAGGGCCTGGAGCAGGCTTTTGCCCTTGTCGGGAATCATCACCGCATCAAGCTGTCTGAGATCTATTCCACCCGACCTTTTCTTAAACTCCTCGACCACCTGCGCTTCGAAAGCGGCCGCCGTAAACCCCTTCTCCCCTTTCGTCGCATCATTGATCAGCGGTTGATTGTGCGCCAGCACGACTCTCCCTGACGACAGAAGAAGGGCGAGCAACCGCGCAACCACTTCTGTTTCAGCCTGGCTGGCTGAACAGACATCGCGGTTCATACAGATGCCCACAAGGACGGCCAGGCACAGCGCTCGAAAGGGAGACGGTTTCATTACTTGGCGATGGTAATGCTGGGGACCAGCACTTTGGAGACGTCCGTCACCGTCATCTGGAATAGATGATACAGCATGCGGAAGGCTTCGAGATTCCATCCGCTGGCTGCCTCGTCACCTTGGCTCTGCCCCCGGACTGCGTAGACACGTCTGTTGTATCTGGCAATAAACGCGGCGTCGGCGGGCTGTGAATCTCCTTCAACAATCTCAAGCGTCTTCGGAGGATTAAATTTGGACGGCCCTGTCCGCGGATCTTTTTCGACGTGATGTTCCGGTTCTTCCGCGATGCCTTTGGCAAGAAAGCTCAGAATGGAGTTAAAGCTCCGAAGCCTGAACCCGCCGTGGAACGGATACTCTCCACCGGGATAGCCGGGCCGAATGTCAACTAGGATTTGGTTGGAAGGCCACTTGCTGGCTTCCACGTGCAGGTGATAGCGGACCTCGCTGGAAAGGATATCCGGATCGTAATTCGTGATCACAATTCGCCCGGTGACTTGCTTGCGCAAAATGTACGCCCGGTCCTTCTCGTTGTGAGCAATGTGGTAACCCTTCTCCAGCGCCTGGAAGGCTTCAGCGGAATTCAGAGGGAGCTCCCACGTTTTCTCAAAAACCATCGGTTCGATATAGAGTTTGCGCGCCTGATGAAGAGCGCTCAGGTGCAGCACACGTCGGCGAAACTCCTGGTATTCCGAAGGACTGCTCGGGGAGTTGGCAAAGACCACCTCTCCCTCAGGCCCTTCGCTTCGAAATCCCCTTGCCATGAGCCTCAGCAGCATACTGAGATCCACGCCTTGCCTGAGCAGGAAGTGAAATTTGCTTTCATCCAGCGGCGTCAAGATTCGTTTCGTAAACTCTTCACCCTCAACCGGCACGATACTGACGGTCGGATTCTCAGCGACGGTGCTCCCGAATATAGGAAGAATTTCCGGGCCATCTCCCGCAGCCAAGCGCGGCGTCACGCCTGCACTCGTACGAAAGTCGAAGGTGGCCGCCACGTTTGAGACGACCGTGAAGTGGATCGGATGGTGATGACGGGCCCGCGCAATGTTCAATAGCAGTTGCTCAGTAATCACGCTCGTCACGGCGCGGTCATATTCCACCCCGGCCCGTTCGATGGTCACAGGGGACAGGCATCCTGTGAGGGAAAGGAGAGCCAGAGCGCCGGTGCTGAACCCCGCTATCCGCAGCCTGTTTCGTTTCATCGCGCTCCAAAGACTTGTAGGGCTCCCGTTCAGGATAGTAGCGGAAATATATCACCTGGAGGCCACCACAGCGAGAGAAAAATTTGGCGGGGGTGATTATCATCATCGGCCCCGCCACTCGGTGTCCAACGACGGTCCGCTTATTGTGCGGGAGGCGTGATTTCCGTCTGCGGGATCTCCACCTTCCACGGAGTGTGCGGCATCAGCGGAGCCGGCTTGGCATCGGGCGAAGCCACCAGCACCGCGATCGCCCCGCGCAACGCGCCGGTCAAGGAGTGGGTCACCAGCGGATAGGCCCCCGCCGACTCCACGATCACGTCAAAGGTGGCGGCGCTGCCAGGCCCCACCACATAGGTCTGCACTCCGCTCAGCTTGTTCGCCGGGTTGCCGCTTTCATAGACATTGTCCCAGATCTCGCCGATCGGGTGGAACGAGGAAAACTCGTTCGGCCCCGCATTGACGAAATACACACGCACCCGCTCGCCCGGCTTGGCTTGTAGTGGCTTTCCGCCGGTTACGAAGGGATGGTATTTGAAGATGCCTCCATTGAAGACGATGTGGTCGAATTTCCGGTCGAACATGGCCGGCACGTCATCGGGATTCTTAAACAGCTCCGATTGGACCAGCACATATTCCCGGTCCGCCTTTGGCCAGGCCTTGGCATTCTTGGGGTCCACGACGATCGCGCCGAACATGCCGCGCGCCACGTGTTGGATCATGGGCGGAGCCCCGCAGTGATAAAAAAAGACCCCGGGCTTCTTGGCCACGAAGGTGTAAGTGATCGTTTCCCCCGCATTGATCGCCCGGTAATTCTTTAGAAAGTCGATCTCGGCCGCATGGAAGTCCATCGCGTGGGGATAGGTGTTCGTCTTGGGATTATGAAGGGTGAACTTGATCGTGTCGCCCTCCGTGACCCTCACGACCGGGCCGGGGAACTGGCCGTTGAAGGTCCAGGCCTTGTACATGGCTCCGTTCCCTTCGATCACCACATCCTGCTCGATCGCCGTCATTTCGACCTCGTGCGTCTTGGCCGAGGCCGGCTGGGCCGTCCCAGTCATTCCTCCGAAGGCTGTGGCGACGGCCAGTGCAGCGGCAAGCAATTCCTTCTTTCCAGGCAACATGTGAACAGACAGCATTGATACCCCTCCTTACACAGTCAACGGAGCCAATATAGTGGTTCGTGCGCGCGGCAAGAATAGGCGATCGGAGCAATTAAAAACATGACCTAGGTCATGTTTTTAAAATAATCTCAAAGCGGGTTATTTGCCGGAGGGTAGGGGACTGGAAGCTTCGGTGAGGCGTTCAAGCCTCCCTTGATCTTGAATCAGGAGCCGCTTGGCCGTCCCGGAGACCAGCCCGGCTCGTTTGAACTGGCTCATGAGCCTGGTCGCAGTCTCCACGGCTATGCCAGCCATGTCGGCCAAATCCTGGCGTGTCAGCCGGACAGAGAGGCGGATACCGTCTGCCTCTCGCACTCCGGCGCGCGCGGCCAGCTTGATCAGCAGGCTGGCCAACCGCTGCTCGGCCCGGTCCAGCGCCAGCAGCTTGGCGTTCTCCTGCGCTTCGTTGAGGCGGTGGCCTAGATATTTGATGACATCGAGTGCCGCGTCGGGGTTGCGGCGCAAGAGGTCATAATAGGCTTTCTTGCTGAGGCGCAGGACACTGACGTCCCCGATCGGCTGGGCGCAGCCTGGGTGGGTGGCCCCGTCGAAGACCGATGCGTCACAGCAGAAGAGATCCCCCGGCATCAAGACTTTGAGCGCGACTTCCTTGCCGGTCGACGAGGTCTTAACGCACTTGACCGAGCCTTCCTTTAAAATATGGAAGCTGTCGGCCGGGTCTCCCTCGCGAAAGATGAACTGGCCTTTGCCGTAACGGGCCTCGACCACTTCTTCCGCGATCTTGCCGCGCTCTCGCGCTGTCAGGCGGCTGAAGAGCGGAATCTTCCGGAGCGGATCCGCTTTCTTCATGGCATGTAGATTAGAGGATCTTCTTGACGGCGTCCACGATCGCGCGGGCGCTGATCCCGAAGCGATCCAGCAGCTCGTCCGGCTTGCCGCTGTGGGGGATCTCCCGGACCGCAAGCTTATGCACGCGAATCCCCTCGCTCCCCACCGCGCTCAGGACCGCATCCCCCAGCCCCCCGTGCTCGTAGTGGTCTTCCACCGTAAGAATGCGGCTGCCGGTCACGCGTGCGCAATCCAGCAGGGTCGTGCAGTCGATCGGCACGATGCTGTACAGGTCGATGACCCGGACCGGGATGCCGGCCGCCTTCAATTGGTCATGCGCCTTCAAGGCTTCAAACAGGGTCACGCCGGCTGCGACGATCGTGAGCTTGTCGCCCTGGCTTTGCCGGACCACCTTCGAGCCGCCGATCTTAAAAACCTCGTCGCTCCCGTACAGAATGGGCGACTTGGGCCGGCCGGTCCGCACGTAGACGGGCCCGCGATGGGCCGCGGCCGCTTCCATGAGACGGTGTGTGCAGACTCCGTCGGAGGGGTACAGTACGACCATGCCCGGCTGCGCCGCCATCATGGCGAGATCCTCCAGGCCCATTTGGGAAGGGCCGTCCTCGCCGATGCTGATGCCGGCGTGCGTGCCCACCAACTTGATGTTGGAGTGGCTGATCGCGGCCATCCGGATGAAGTCATAGGCGCGCGTCAGGAAGCAGGCGAAGGTGGCGACAAAGGGAATCTTGCCGCAGGCGGCCAGCCCCACGGCGGCGCCTACCATGTTTTGTTCGGCAATGAAGTTCTCAAAGAATCGCTCAGGAAACTGCTTGCCGAACTTATCGGTGAACGTGGAATTCTTCACGTCGGCGTCCAATCCGACGACCAGCGGGTTGGCTTCGCCGAGCGCAGCGAGAACGGTACCAAACGCTTCACGAGTGGCCACCTGGTCCGTCGGTTTGTAAGCCGGCGGTGCCATGGTCTTGGCTTGTTTGGGCTGGCCGGCTGAGACGGCCGGTCGTTTGATCTCCGGCTCACTCGCGCCCGGCTTCAGGCAGGCAGCCAGTTCGTCCAAGGCTTTCTGGGTCTCCTCGCCTTTCTTGAGCGCCTTACCGTGCCAGTCCGGCTTGTCCTCGACGAAGGAGATTCCCTTGCCTTTCAGCGTTCGGGCCAAGAGCACCGTCGGCCTGCCCTTCGTCCGGGCTGCCTCCTCGAAGGCAGCCAAGAGCGCGGGAATGTCGTGCCCGTCCACCACGATTGCATGCCAACCGAATCCGGCCCAGCGTGAGCGGTAGGCCTCCATGTCGTGCTGCAGCATCGTGGGGTCGCTTTGCCCAAGTCGGTTCACATCCACGATCGCGCAGAGGTTGTCGATCCCAAAGTGGCGGCCCAGTTCGACCGCTTCCCAGACCGAGCCTTCCACTGATTCTCCATCGCCCATAAGCACATAGGTCCTGGCCTCGGATC